>Ga0206904_1121_pt1 | contig 19151 bp, 17 predicted proteins | sample Alteio_BWOrgHeat_42_FD_152981 | JGI IMG/M metagenome (GOLD analysis project Ga0206904, IMG submission 152981) | Enriched cells from forest soil in Barre Woods Harvard Forest LTER site, Petersham, Massachusetts, United States -... | ecosystem: Environmental > Terrestrial > Soil > Temperate forest >...
ATGGCTTTAATTATATCCGCTTGCGGATATTTAATGCACCTGCAAATCCTAAGGGATATTCGCCCAATAAAGGTTTTTGCGATCTGGAGCATACCAAACAAATGGCCAAACGCATAAAAGCAGCAGGAATGAAGTTTTTGCTCGATTTTCATTACAGCGACTACTGGGCTGATCCACAACAGCAAAATAAACCTGCCGCCTGGGTGGGTCAGGATTTTGTGAGCCTTAAAAAATCACTTTATGATTATACTGTTAGTGTGATGCAGCAACTAAAGGATCAGGGCACTACGCCTGATATGGTGCAGGTGGGGAATGAGATCAATCACGGTATGGTTTGGCCGGAAGGCGCAATTGGTAACCTAGACAGCCTTTCACAGTTGATATATGAGGGTGTTAAGGGTGTAAAGGCAGTTAGTCCATCAACCATTATTATGCTGCATATTGCATTAGGTGGACAGAATGCTGAAGCACGTTTCTTTTTGGATAATATGGCTAAACGTAATGTGCCTTTTGATGTGATCGGGCTATCTTATTATCCCAAGTGGCATGGAACACCAATAGATTTGAAAAATAACATGGCTGACCTTGCCAAAAGATATAATAAACAGGTAATGGTTGCCGAGTATTCTCAGCTTAAACAGGAAGTGAATGATATTGCATTTACAGCACCAGGGAATAAGGCCGTAGGCTCATTTATTTGGGAGCCATTAAGTACCTGGGAATGGATTTTTGACCGTGATGGCAAAGCAAATACCTATATGAATGTATATCCGGGGATCGCCAAGAAATATATAGATGGGAAATAATATATAAGATGCCTGATTGTGACATCTTATATATTATCTGATTGCATGAAAATTAATAGTGACCCATCAAAAATCTCACCCCTAAATTTATAGACTGGTTTTCAGCTTTAAATGCAGCGGCTGAGGTTCCCTTTCCCTGGTTGCTATACCGTGCTGTCGTCATGTACGTTACAGAAAATTCCAATTTTTTATTTACTGCTACGCCTGTTTGTACAAAAAATGAATTCCAGACACTATTAAGCGTATATGGTTTATTGGTAGTTGTGGTATTGTTCTCAACAGCTCCGCTTTTTTTAAGTATCAGCCTGTTATTAGTGTAGGTTGAAAAATTAACGGTAGGCCCGGCGTCAAGGTAAACCTTTAAATTATCCGCATTATAAATATTATATAGTAACTGAGGAGATAAACCAACTGAGTACTGAGTAAATCCATAATCTGCATTGGTATTTAAAACTACCGGGTAACTTTGCGACTCGCTGGATGTATAATGTGGATTTATATAAGTAAAGGATAACTCTCCCCTGAAAACAAACTTTTGAACATCAGGATTACCAAACAGATCAACACCCACATTGATTTTAGGTGTTACTGTACTGGAGCTTTCCGGGTGGCTTAAATAATTAATGTTATCGAAGTTGGTTTGTGTAATATTTGCTGCAGCGCCTACAAAAAACCTGTAAGAAGAATTTCTTTTAGCTGTATTATGTGTATTATTTATCTGATTGATTAATGATTCAAGATCTGATTGTTCATACTTTACAAACTCAACCTTGTTGACCAGTTTATTGCCTTCGGGATAGAATTTACCTATTTCATATACCAATTGTCTTTTATAAACAGGTACATAAATTACTTCCTTATCATCATTGTAATAAGAATAGTTCTTAAGTTCGACAGGCTCTTTGCCGGTTTCGGCTATGAAATACCGGGTTTTAAGATAATCATTTAAGTAATAGAGTGTTAAATACTTTCCGGTTGCCAGCTGTCTGAGGAATACGGTTTGCACCTTTCTGGTAGTGTCGAAATGATCGGGCAGCTCAGGGAAACGGGTTTTATCCATGCTTAAAAGCCCTTTATAATAAATATAAGTTTCCAGCCCTGTAATTTGAAATGCTTTAGTATCAGCAGTGCTGAATTGAATAACATTTTTATCGGTTTTGTTAGTTTTAAACTCAATTGAGGTAGGAGATACATCCCACTCGCGGTAGTTAATATAGCCTTTAACGGTATCACCAGTGTTTTTTACAACATACCCCGCATGATAGTTTGACTGCGCGAAAATAATTGCAGGTAAAAAAGTAAATAGGAGAAGGTAAAGTTTTTTCATTTAAATTGTGATTAGTGTAATCCCAAATATAGAATATTTGGCAGGTTTTCAAAAAAAAGCAACTAATGACAAATAGGTTTAAAACAAAAAGGTATGGCTATTAACCATACCTTTTTTGTTTTACCTGATTTAGTTATACTGCCGTTGGTCTTCGGATAATTCCGAGCAACAAAGCGATAACCGCTATTACCAGTAGTATATGGATTAAACTACCTACTGTGGTAAAAAAGAATCCTATTGCCCAACCTATTATAAGGATAACGGCAATGACGTATAATAATGAGTTCATGATGGTTTTAATTTAGTTAATGATTTCATAGATATACTATAAAATACCAAAACCATCATAATGTTTTTAAAAGATGAAATTTTTCATCTTAGTCAGTTAGGTAAGTTTGGATATATTTTAATCTAATCAACTTATTCCTAATTAGTTTAATCAACTAAATTCAACCATTTTTTCCTTACTACTATTTGCTGTTGGGTAATATTGGGTAGTGAATCAATTTTATAATTTACCCGGTTATTTCTAAGCAAAGTGACCTGTAAAGTAACAGGCAGACCATCACGTATAAGGGCAACCGAAACTTTGTCACCTATTTTTTTGCCGTTTAGCATGGTGGCAACATCTGTAACCGGAACTCCGTCAATAGCGGTAAGTTCATCGTTCACGTTTATACCATCAATCCAGCCTGCACTACCACGTATTACAGTAGTGACAATTTTTTTGCCGTTACCATTTGCTAACATTATGCCTAATGTTGGTTCATTGCTGGCAGCCAAATCGTCGGTTACTTTATAACCAGCATAGGCAAGGTATTTATTATAATCGAGCGGGGTTAATCCGTAGATATAGTTTTTGTAAAATTCATCCAGGTTTTTACCTGCAAATGTTTCTAACCCCTCTTTAAACTCGGCATCAGTATAGCCACGTTTTTTAAATTTGTAATAAGTATTGTACATATACTTCATTACATCATTAAGTGAGTTTTTTCCTTTGGTATCGTTTATAATTTCAAGATCGAGCAACATACCTACCGCTGCACCTTTATCGTAATAAGATATTCCTGTATTATATGAATTTTCGTTAGGGCGGTATGATTTTATCCATGCATCAAAACTTGATTCGGCTAATGGCTGTATTTTGGCGCCGGGCTGATTTTCAATTATGTTGATCTCCCCTGTAACTGTGCTCAAATAGGTTTCTGGGTTGGTGATCTGAGCATGACGTAAAATAATGTTCTGATAGTAAGCTGTAAATCCTTCCGCTATCCATAGATCAGTGGTGTAGTTTTCATTATTATAGTCAAACGGACCCAATACAATCGGACGCAGGCGTTTTACATTCCATAAATGAAAATGCTCATGAGCAACAAGACTCAAGAAGTTACGATAGCCAGCAGTATTCCCATAATTATCGCGTGATGCACCTAAAGTTGTAGAACTTAAATGCTCTAAACCGCCGCCGCCACGCTGATAATTATGCACTATAAATACATAATGCTTGTTAGGATTTTCGCCAAAGACCGCGGTTTCCTGTTCAACTATTTTGGCCATATCTGCTTTCAGCTTCTCTTTGTCGTAGTTGCCGCCACCAACCATGCAAACCTCGTATTTTACGCCTGCGGCATCAAACCCAAAAACATCCTGGGTTCCAACTTCAATTGGCGAATCGAATAAAATATCAAAATTTGGCGAGTGGCGGGTAAACTGATCACCATTTACCATTTCTAAACTGGTTGATACAGTGGTCCATCCTTTATAAGGGATGATTTTTATGGTAGATGGTGCGCTGAGCATTTTGTCTGGATAAATAAAGATCCCGGTGGTTGATAAAAAGCCATGTGATGCATCAACAAAGCTCGTGCGTACAGAAATTTCAAAGCAATAAACCCTGTACTTAACAGTTATGGCTGATAGGCCGGCAGTATTAATACGCCAGGTGTTTTTATTAACCTTAGGGGCATTAATCTCTTTATTATTGCTTGCAGCGCTAAGCGATTCAATGTTTTTAGCAAACTCTCTTACCAGATATGATCCCGGAGTCCATACTGGCATTTTCAAATCAAGGGTACTTTGATTTAAACCTGAGATGTTCATTTCAACGTCGGCATAATGTGCCTGGGCTTCGGGAAATGTAACTGTATAGGATATTTTAACAGCGCCTGCTGCGTTGCTTGTAGTAGAATTCATAAAAAACAATATTATTAAAAAGAGGGCTGTCTTAATAGCTTTCATTAGTTAAAAGGTTTAGTATAAGCAATAATTTATCAATCAAGTATTCCTGAGGACTTTAGATCCTGATTCAGCGCGCAATTTATAATTTTTTTTAATGTCAATACAAGTCCAATTGTTATTAGTGTAGAAAAAATTACTCATTTTACTTGTTTTTAGTTAACTGATACATCGAAAATCAGTAAAATATTTTCCGAATAGTTGATTCAATACCCTTTATCTCCCTTTAGCGTAGAAGCGTTCTGCTGGTTAATACTATTAGTTGTAAAATGGTTGATACATACAACTATTAAGGGTTGTAACTAATTACTTTTAACCCGAATATGGAAGTGAAACTGATTGAACCAATATCGCGCAAGCTAAATCATTTGGGGCGGGCTTATTTAAGCTTGCTGGCAAAACAAGTTGAACCGTTAGGCATCAGCAGATATTATTATGCTTTGACCTATATATGTTACCACGATGGTAAGCTGACTCAAAAAGCATTGGCGAATGAACTTGGTAAAGATAAATCGTTAATCGTAACCATTATTGATACATTAAGCGAACAAGGCTTTGTTTACAGGGAAACTAATCCTGCCGACAGGCGCGAACACCTGCTAAGGGTAACTGATAAAGCCAAAGAAGCAGTGCCACAAATTATTGAAGCCTTTGAAATACTTAACAAAAACATAACCGAAGATATCTCTGAAGAAGAAATGAAAATATTTAACATAGTGCTTGCAAAAATGAGCCAAAACCTGAAGCCATTAAACACACCGGAAAATAACGACGAAACCAAATCTTAACAATTATTGTGATATGAGAACAAGGTATATTATATACATACTACTGGCACTGCTTATCGGCTTTTTAATTTACAATAAGTTTTTTAGCGCGAAAGGCAAAGAAGCCATGGCGCAAAACGCAAGTAAAGGCGCAAAGAAGAAAACAGGCCCCGTACCCGTTAACATAATGATTGTTAAGGATACAGCTGTTGATAACACTATTGATGTTACCGGAACCATTGATGCTAATGAGAAAGTAAACCTGATAAGCGAAACAGCAGGGAACATTACCGGCATTTATTTTACCGAAGGCAGCTATGTAAAAAAAGGACAGCTGTTGGTTAAGGTTTACAACCAGGATTTGCTGGCATCGTTAAAACAAAATGATTACCAGGTAGCGCTTGCCAAACAAAATGAGTACCGCAATAATGTTTTATTGCAAAAGGAAGCTATTAGTCAGCAGGAATATGATACTTCTTTAACTTCATTAAACACTTTAAAAGCGCAAAGCGATGTGCTAAAAGCACAGATAGCTAAAACCGAGATAAGGGCGCCGTTTTCGGGGACTATTGGTTTAAGAAACATCAGCCCCGGCGGTTATCTTTCCCCATCAACTTCAATTGCCTCGCTGGTGAACATAGACCCGGCAAAAGTTACTTTTTCTGTGCCCGAAAGATACCTGCCTTTAATAAAGCAAGGCACCAAAATTAATTTTACTATTGAAAGTTCAAGGAATAATTTCTCAGCCGTAGTATATGCTATTGAACCGGCAATTGATCTGAGCTCGCGCACAATAACGGTACGCGCCAAAGCAGCCAATCCTGCTAACTTGTTAAAAGCGGGGGCTTTTGCTAAAATAAACTTAATGCTCGATCAGATTCCGAAAACTATAATGGTGCCTACCCAATGCGTTATCCCCGATTTAAAGGATAGTAAAGTATTTATATATCATAACGGGACTGCGCTATCCAAAACGGTAAAAACAGATCTACGAACTGATACCAGGATAGAAATAGTAAGCGGATTAAAAGCAGGTGACAGCCTTATTGTTTCCGGCCTGATCCAGATCCGTAATAAAATTCCTTTAAAAATTTTAAAAGTAATTAAGTAAACCATTTATATGAGTTTATCGTCAGTAAGTATAAAAAGGCCTGTATTGGCAACGGTAATGTCTGTTGTTATCGTGGTGTTTGGTGTTATAGGCTACAAATTTTTGGGGGTGAGGGATTTTCCGTCTGTCGATCCGCCAATCATAACTGTTACCACAAGTTATTCCGGCGCAAATGCCGATGTAATTGAATCGCAAATAACCGAACCGCTTGAAAAAAATATAAATGGTGTGCCGGGTATCCGTAACATATCTTCAACAAGCTCGGTTGGTTCGAGCCAGATCACTGTTGAATTTAACCTTGACGCCGACCTGGAAACCGCAGCAAATGATGTGCGCGACAAGGTAGGTCAGGCGCAAAGGCAATTACCACAGGATATTGACGCACCGCCTGTAGTAACAAAAGCTGATGCCAGCGCCGATAATATTATTACCCTAACAGTTAGCAGTAATACCCGAAATATTACCCAGGTTGATGATTATGCCGAAAACGTGTTGCAAGAGGGTTTGCAAACTATTCCAGGTGTAAGCGCTATTAATATACAGGGCCAGCGTCAATATGCCATGCGGTTATGGATTGATCCTAACAAGCTGGCATCGTATGGATTAACCGCAACCGATATCAGCAACGCCCTGAATATTGAAAACGTGGAGCTGCCTGCCGGTAAAATTGAAGGTAATAATACCGAAGTTGTGATAAGGGCTGTTGGTAAGCTATCGACAGAAAAAGATTTTAACAACCTGATTATCCGTGCGGATAGCAACCGGGTTGTACATTTAAGTGATGTAGGCTATGCTGTGCTTGGCTCTGCAAATGAAGAGACCTCGTTAAAGGAATCGGGAGTGCCAATGATAGGTTTGGCAATTGTACCTCAGCCCGGAGCTAATTATGTACAAATTGCAAAAGATTTTTACGTACGGCTGGAACAGATTAAGAAAGACCTTCCGCCTGATATTTCTGTAAAGGTGGCTTTGGATAATACCAAGTTTATTAACCAGTCGATAAGTGAGGTACAGGAGACTTTACTTATTTCGTTCGTGCTGGTGGTTATTATTATCTACCTCTTCTTCCGCGACTGGCTTATCGCGTTCAGGCCACTGATAGATATACCGGTATCATTGATAGGAGCATTCTTTATCATGTATGTTTTTGGATTTTCTATCAACATATTAACCTTATTAGGTATTGTGCTGGCAACGGGCCTTGTAGTAGACGATGGTATAGTGGTAACAGAAAATATTTATAAAAAGTTTGAAGGGGGCATGCCTATCCGTAAGGCGGCGTTTGAGGGCTCTGCTGAAATATTTTTTGCTGTAATTTCAACCTCGGTTACATTAGCTGCGGTGTTTTTACCCATTATATTTTTGCAAGGTTTTACTGGCCGCTTATTCCGCGAATTTGCGGTAGTAGTAGCCGGTGCTGTGCTGATATCTGCATTTGTTTCCCTCTCATTAACACCAATGCTTAATGTTAAGCTGATTCGTAAGAACTCCAAAAAATCAAAGTTCTACGAAAAAACGGAGCCTTTCTTCGAAAACATGACCAGCAGCTACAAAGAAACACTGGTTAAGTTTATGAAGGTAAAATGGGTGTCGTTTGCTATCCTGGCTGCTTCATTGGTAATTACTTTTATATTGGTGAAGATAATTCCAACTGAACTTGCACCGCTGGATGACCGCAGCTTGCTTAGGTATTCGGTTACGGGTTCTGAAGGTGCCAGTTATGAGTTTATGACGAAGTATATGGATAAGGTATCAGACCTGGTACAGGATTCTATACCTGAAATGAACGTAAACCTCGAAATTATCTCGCCTGGTAGTGGTGGCGGCGGTTCGGCTAACTCCGGTTTTGGCCGTGTTGGCTTGGTGCCCCCTGATCAGCGTACACGCAGCCAACAGCAAATTGCAGACTATTTAAGTAAAAAACTAAGCCGGTTCCCTGATGCCCGTGCGCTGGTTATACAGGAGCAAACCATAAGCGGTGGCGGTAGCGGTTCAAAAACTTCGCTGCCTGTACAGTTTGTAATTCAGAACCAGGATTTTGAAAAGATAAGAAAAGTATTGCCTGCATTTTTTGCCGAAGTTTCTAAAAGCCAGGTTTTCCAGGGAACGGATGTTAACCTTAAATTTACCAAACCCGAGCTCCGCGTAACAACTGATCGTGACCGCGCCCGGGATCTGGGTGTTTCGGTATCAGACATTGCTACAGCTTTGCAATTTTATTATAGTAACGGCCGGTTGGCATATTTCCTTATCAATGGTAAGCAGTACCAGGTAATTGCCCAGGTAAACCGCGCAAACCGCGATCAACCATTGGATTTGAAAACGGTTTATGTGCGTAATGCAAAAGGTACGCTCATCCAGTTGGATAACGTTGTGAAAACTACAGAGGATGCCACACCTCCGGCTATTTATCACTTTAACAGGTATAAATCGGCAACTATATCATGCGGTTTAGCACCAGGCCGTACGGTAGGCGAGGGGATAATAGAAATGAACCGCATTGCCAAAACCATGCTAGATGATTCCTTCAGCACGGCATTGAGTGGCCCATCCCGTGATGCTGCCGAAAGCGGATCGAATATAGTTTTTGCATTTGCATTTGCCTTATTGCTTATTTACCTGGTACTTGCCGCACAATTTGAAAGCTTTATCGATCCATTTGTGGTTATGCTTACCGTGCCGCTGGCTATTGCAGGTGCATTTCTGTCGTTATGGTTATTTAATCAAACACTGAATATTTTTAGTGAGATTGGGATGATAACGCTTGTTGGGCTTGTAACTAAGAACGGGATCTTGATTGTAGAATTTGCCAACCAGCAAATGGAGCATGGACTTAAAAAGTACGATGCTGTTGTTGAGGCTGCTACAGCCCGTTTACGCCCAATATTGATGACAAGCCTTGCCGTTGTATTAGGTTCGGTACCTATTGCATTTGCATTGGGTGCTGGCGCCAAAAGCCGTGTTTCGTTAGGTATAGTTATTATGGGCGGGGTGTTATTTTCCCTTGTACTAACCTTATATATCATCCCGATGATGTATTTGATATTTGCTTCGAATACACGCCATGACCCTGATGCAGAAGATGCTGATGAGGTGAAACCGGGTAAAAGAAACAAAAAACCAAAACTGATAGAAAACGAATAAGCGATATGACCATTAAAAAATTAAGTTGCCTGGTTTTTTGCTTAGTAGCATTTATTGCAGGCGCACATGCGCAGACAGATACTGTGCTCACTTTAAAAGATGCAGTTGAGATAGCACTAAAAAACAACTATCACATATTGCTTACAAAAAACAATTCGGCCATAGCTCAAAATAATGTGACCATAGGTAATGCAGGTTTCCTGCCACAGGTTACCGGTAATTTTACTACAACACGCAGCATTCAAAATACCAAGCAAACCAAAAGCGATGGTACGGAAACTGACCTGCACGGTGCACACAATGCCACAACAAGCTACGGACCAAACCTTAACTGGACCATTTTCAACGGTTTTGGCATGTTTGCCAACTACGATCAGTTAAAGCAATTAAATAAGCTGAGCGAGATACTATCGCGCGATACCATTCAAAATACACTTGCCAGCGTAATTGATACTTATTACAATTTAATAAACCAAAACGAACAGCTAAAAGCCTTAAGCGGAGCCATTGCTATATCACGTACGCAGCTACGGTATGCTAAAGATAAACTGCAGGTTGGCAGGGCATCGGGTTTAGATGTGCTGAATGCGCAGGTTAACCTGAATACCGACACGGCTAATTATTTAAACCAATTACAACAATTTAAAGCAGCAAAAATACAGATGAACCAACTGCTGGTGCGTAACCTGCAAACAAATTTTTCTGTGGGCGATACCATTGTTGTTGATGATAAACTTATTTTAGGAGATATACTTGCCAAAGCAGAGAGCCAGAACCCGTCGATATTATCGGCACAAATTAATAAAAGAATTTCTGAGATCAACTTAAAACAAGTTACGGCAAGCAGGTATCCGCAGGTTTCAGTAAATTCGGGGTATGTAATAACAAACAGTCAAACCCCCGCTGGCTTCACTATTTCGCAAAATAACCGGGGTTTTAATTATGGTTTAACAGCCAGTATAAATATTTTTAACGGCTTCAATCAAAACCGGCTGGAGCGTAATGCCAGGATCGGTATTGATAATGCAAACATCCATTATAAGCAAACTACGCTTGATGTACAGGCGCAGATCAGCAATTTATATGTAAGTTATTTGTCGGGCCTTGATCTAATAAAGCTTGGACAGTCGAATGTTGAAGTAGCCAAACGTAACCTTGATATTTCTCTCGAAAAATACAAATTGGGAAATATTACGCCATTGGAAATACGTGAAGCACAGCGAAATTACCTTGATGCGCAATCGAAATTCTTTGCTGCCCAGTACCAGTCAAAAAGCGCAGAAATTATGTTAAAAGAGATTACTGCCAGCATAAATATTCAATAAAGAAATATTTAAAAAACTATATTTTTTAAATTGGTTTAAAAAGCTAATTTTGAGCCTAATGGCTATATGCTTCAAAACCTGTTTGCTGATTGATGACAATTACATTGATAATTTTGTCACGCGTAAAATATTGGAAGGCAGTAACTTTGCCGAATCTATTGTAATAGTGCGTTCAGCAACTGATGCGATAAATTCTTTGAGGGACGGTCTCGTAAAACCTGACGTTATTTTTTTGGATGTCCGCATGCCTTTAATGAGCGGATTTGAATTTTTAGAGGAATACGATAAGATCGATTTCGATAAAGAAAATATAAAAATATTTATGTTGTCGTCGTCTCTTGACCCGCTTGACCTGCGGAAATCGACAGACAATAAATATATCACCCAGTTTATTCATAAACCACTTACTCAAAAAGCACTCGAAGAACTTTGTCCATGATCCTGGTGGCTGATAGTGGGTCGACGAAGACCGATTGGTTGCTTAAACTTCAAAATGATGAAGTAAAGCAATTCAGAACCGCGGGCCTTAATCCATATTTTTTATCAGAAAAAGAAATTGTAAAAATATTGCAGGAGCAGGCAGTTGAAATGATAGCCTATGCCGGTGATATTGATGAAATATATTTTTTCGGTGCCGGGTGCTCAAGCCCCGACAGGCATGAGATCGTTTCGAACGCCATAAGCCAGCTTTTCACCAAATCATACATTAGTGTTGACAGCGACTTGCTGGGTTGCGCCTATGCCACCTGCGGGCACGAAAAAGGTTTATGCTGCGTATTGGGAACTGGCTCGAACATTTCTTTTTTTGATGGTGAGGATATTCATTCGGGCAAGCACGGCCTCGGCTTTGTTTTAGGCGATGAAGGTGGCGGCACCTGGTTTGGCAAAGCGCTGATCACCGATTTTTTATACGGCAATATGCCCCATGACGTGAGCCATAAGTTTGGTAACGAATATCAGCTTGACAAGGAAAAAGTAATAAAGCATGTTTATCAAACCCCCAATGCTAACTCGTACCTCGCAACCTTCGCGAGGTTTATAAGCGAAATAAGGCAAACAGCCTATGCTCAACATTTACTGCGCAAAGGCCTGCTTGAATTTATTGAAACCAACATTAAATCGTACCCGCAATATCACCGGTATAAATGCCATTTTGTAGGCTCAATTGCCTATGTTTTTACTGACGAACTGCGCGAAGTTTGTAAAGAGAACGGTATCCATGTGGGCAAGATCATTAAACAGCCTATACATGATTTGATGGCATTTATTTTGAGCCGGGAGAGTTGATTTAGGATTTTAAGGCCTTAGTTAAGCTAGTTGGCTATTTATGCTCAAATTTATCAGGATTTCTTTTTGTGTGAAAAATAGATGTTACAAAAACTGTGTTTAAGTGTTCGTCATGCCAGTAAATAATTACAAAAGGAAATTTCTTTAATGGAGTAAAATATAGATCAGTGTTATATCGTTTAGCATAAAGCTTAGGATTTAAGTTGATCATACTCAGAGAGGCCCTAATTTCTTTCCTAAAGTTAATGGAAAGACCTTTTTGTTGTTTTTCGTACCAATCGCAGGCGTCAATAAGTTCAAGTTCTGCACGTTTTAAGAGCTTAATTGTAGGCACTGTTCAAATCTTCTTCAATATCTGTCCAGTCACGGGCTGTGGTTTTTCCCTCAATAAAATCTTGCTTTGTTTTAAGCAAATCTTTGATTTCTGCATCTGTAAATGCATAATCACTTTCAACATCCACTACATAATTAAGGCCAAAACGGTTTAATATTTCCTTTAAAACAGGTAAATCCTTTTCGTTCTGTATGTTTACAGTAAGTGTTGTCATAATCAAATTTACTAAAGAAATCAATAAGGGTAAAATATTTTGTCATTACAGCAGACTTATCCAACAGAATCTTTTCTTTTTAACACCCTCTTCACTACAATAAATCCTACTCCAAATAAAGCCAAAATACATCCTAGCTTTGCAATGTAATCGCCGTGTAATACATAAAATGTAAGATCGGAATTTAAGTTGATATCCTGCTTCAAGGCTGTTTTAACCCACCATTTACTCTGTTGTACCACATCGCCACGCTGATTGATAAATGCAGAGATGCCTGTATTAGCTGAACGGCAAACCCATCTGCGGGTTTCAATAGCGCGGAGTTTGGCATAATCAATGTGCTGATCTTTTCCGCTGGTATTTCCCCACCAGCCATCGTTAGTAATAATAGCGATGAACTGTGCGCCTTTATGAACCGATGTTGCTATCCATTCGCCCCAAATCGATTCATAGCAGATAACAGGAGCAGCTCCAATTCCGCTTGCTGAGTAAAATACACCAGGTTCGTCCTGCCCGCCATAAGTACCCGTTGCGCCGCCCAGGTGTGCGAAGACCGGTTTTAAAAAAGAGAGCGTATTGCCAAAAGGCATGGACTCGGCACCCGGTACAAATTTCGATTTGTGATAAAACTGTACCTCGGCGGAGTTCTCGATATTTACTGCAGCATTGAAGTTATCGTAATAAGTGTGCGTCCGCTCGTCGTATTTGGTATTTGGTGTAACTTGCTTATTGTAGTATTTAAATGTTTCGGCGCCGGTTATAACATTGCCATTTTTGTACTTGCTCAAAAAGCGTTGGATCTGCTGGAAATTTGGATTGGTGCGGATATTATCTTCATTAGTCTCATCAGGAATCGCGGTTTCAGGCCACAAAAAGAACTCCGTATTGCGCTGACCAACGGAATCCGAAATTTGGGTCAGGGTCTTTAGCTGCTCGGAGGTAGGGATAGAATTCTCTTTGGCATACGGATCGATGTTAGGCTGGGCTACCACAATATTAGAAGGGTTGACCTGTTCTTTATAACTGCTGTAACGATATAACGAAAACGACAGTGGCAGTATCAGCGTTAATCCAAAGGCAATAATTAGTTTTGTCCGGCGCTTTTTGTCCATAGCTTCGCGGCTGCCGGTATAGATAAGGAACAGCAGAATGTTCAGCACCCAGATCCACAGTGTGCCGCCGTAAACGCCAGTGTATTCGTACCATTGGACTAATTGATGAGAAACGGCGAACCCGTTGCCGAGGGTCATCCACGGGAAGTTAAGGTCCCAGCTTTGGTGCAGGTATTCGTAGCCTATCCAAAAACAAACTAAGCCGGCCAGCCCCCAGCCACGATTGGTCGCCATTCTTAAACGATAATAGAATAAGCAGGCAATTGCCATTAATAATGGGCCTAATGAATATGGAATAAAAGATATTGGTAGCGCAACAACTTCGCCCACAATTTTAAGCGCATTGTAAACCCAGTAGATAGATAAGACATTCCAAACAAAGAAGCCCAGGAAGGCGGTGCCAAAGATCTTTTTGCCTTTTTTAGTATAATCCGACTTAATGATATTTTCGATGGCAATCAGCATTGGCACAAAACCAATAAATAATAAAAAGGTAGAATAAGGTGTTGGCGGCCATGCTATCCAAAGCAGCAGGCCTGAAAGAAGGGATAGAAGAATGTTCTTTTTCATTTATAAAATCATATAGTAATTGTCATTGCGAGCGATAGCGCGGCAATCTCGTCGTATATAAAGCGAACTTTGCAGGGCGGTTATGCAAGACGACGAGATTGCTTCGTCGTACCTCCTCGCAATGACAAATTTTATTTAGCTTTTACCGGCAACACAAATTACAAACTCACCTTTAACCGGGTGGGTTTCAAAATATATTTTTACTTCTGTAACTGTTCCTCTTACGGTTTCCTCAAACATTTTTGTAAGCTCACGCGATACAGAGATCTGCCGTTCTGCACCAAAAAAGGTGGCCATTTCATCCAGCGTTTTTAACAAACGGTGCGGCGATTCATATAGTATAATGGTGCGTTCCTCATTTGCTAAAACTTTATAACGGGTTTGCCGCCCTTTTTTTAAAGGTAAAAACCCCTCGAAACAAAAACGATCAGTAGGGAAGCCAGAATTTACCAGGGCTGGCACAAATGCTGTTGCACCGGGAAGGCACTCTACCTGAATATCATTTTTCAAAGCCTCGCGTACCAGGTAAAAACCCGGATCGGATATGGCGGGAGTACCTGCATCGGATATCAGGGCGATATTTTTCCCTTCTTTTAAAAACTTAACGATCTCGTTTGACGACTGATGTTCGTTATGCTGATGATGCGAAAATACCTTTTGATGAATATCAAAATGCTTCAGCAACGGAGCTGATGTACGTGTATCTTCTGCCAATATCAAATCAGCTTCCTTTAAAACACGGATGGCCCTGAAGGTCATATCTTCAAGGTTGCCTATCGGGGTGGGGACTAAGAATAATTTTCCTGTAGAATTCATGGTTTTTGGTCCATAGACCATGGACTATAGACCATAGCCATTATTTCATTTGATATTGGGAAACCTAAACTCAAATTACTATGGACTATAGACTATGGACTATGGACTTATTTATATCTTTGCCTAAAAAATAAAATAATGCTGCAAGTTAGTTATATCCGCGATAACAGGGAACAGGTTTTGGAACGTTTAGCTGTAAAAAATTTCAAACAGCCTGAATTGGTTAATGAAGTTATTGAATTAGACAGGAATGTGCGCTCAACTAAGATTTATTTGGAAAAGATCCAAATGCAAATGAACGCGACATCTAAATTGATCGGAGAATTAATGAGAAGTGGTAAAATAGAAGAAGCCGAAGCAATAAAAACTGGTGTTACTGAATTGCCTGGAATAACCAGTTTAAAAAAACTAAAAGATATATCAAAAGACGAAAGTGAAAAACTGGCAGCAATTGAGGAAGAACTGTACCAAAAGCTGGTATTGATGCCCAATCTCCCCCACAGCTCAGTACCCAAGGGCTTAACGCCTGAAGAAAATGAGGTGGTACTGGAAAATGGCGATAAACCAAATCTGCCAGAAAATGCCTTACCGCATTGGGAGCTTGCCACTAAATATAACCTGATTGATTTTGAATTAGGCGTTAAAATAACCGGTGCAGGCTTCCCGGTTTATAAAAATAAAGGAGCAAAGCTACAACGTGCGCTTATTAATTATTTTATAGATGAAGCCGAAAAGGCGGGCTATAGTGAAGTAAGCGTTCCACTTATGGTAAACGAAGCATCTGGTTTCGGCACCGGGCAACTGCCCGACAAGGAAGGACAAATGTATTTTGTAGGTGAAGATAAGCTGTTTTTAATTCCAACTGCCGAAGTACCTGTTACCAATATATACCGCGATGTAATATTAAAAGGCGAAGATTTGCCAGTGAAAAATTGCGGACACACACCTTGCTTTCGCCGTGAGGCAGGTTCTTACGGTGCACATGTGCGTGGATTAAATCGTTTGCACCAGTTTGATAAGGTGGAAATAGTACAGATTGCCCACCCGGATAAATCATACGAGACGCTGGAGCTGATGAGCTTGCATGTGCAAGGTTTATTGCAAAATCTCGGCTTGCCTTATCGCGTGCTTCGCCTGTGCGGAGGCGATATGGGATTTGCTTCGGCTTTAACTTATGACATGGAAACCTGGAGTGCGGCACAACAACGCTGGCTGGAGGTATCGTCTGTTTCAAATTTTGAAACTTTTCAAAGCAACCGCTTAAAGCTGCGTTTCCGCAATGCAGAAGGCAAAACGCAATTACCCCATACACTTAATGGCAGCGCATTGGCGTTACCACGTATTGTGGCGACATTGCTGGAGAATAATCAAACAGAGAAAGGTATTAAAATACCTGAGGTTTTGGTGCCTTATACCAAGTTTGAGTGGATAGATTAGGGTTAGATACCTGAGATCAGTTGATCAGAGATTAGTTAAACGTGGTAAAGCGTGAGCGTTATTACTTAGTTATTATTTGCCTAATCTCTAACCTCTGGTCACTAATCTTTGCTCTATTGCGTTACATTCACTACCCATTTTACAATGGAAGCATCAATGATGGAATTGAATGTGTTCAATACCGATTTGTTTTTTGGATTTTCGGTAAGCGCTTCCCTGTAAATGAAGTGATCAACCCCAAGCACTTTCAGGAAGCTGTCGGTCTTTTCATTCGCTGTGTTTTTAAAACAGCAAATTTTTACTTTATTGTAAAATTTATTAACCTGGATACGACGCAAGATTTTTTCCAGGTCTTTACCTATAAACTCATAATCAAACACAATCACATCGGGGGTCAGTTCATAAATAGACGGAAAAATGCTGCTTGTAGCCGAAACATGTTTCACATGGGTGTAATCAGCTAATAACTGATTAGGGAAAATATCAGGCGCAACTAATAATACCTTTTTAAAGCGTGTACGGATCATGCTTAGTTTTGATTAGGGAGCATAAATATAAAATGTAAAAATCACATTGTCAAGTGCTTATTAGGCGGCTTGTACGGGTAAATCAGTAACACTGTTCAGGCTTTAAGAGAGCTGGATGGCCGAAATGCTGGTGTTTGAGGTGTAATATTAATTTGCAATTAATATTTTATAACGCAGTGTTGTATTTTGAATATCAGGTCGCGTAGAAATCTTATTTTGTAACATTAATATTACACCTGATAAGAGCGAATATTTTCCAGAAAATTTAAATTTTTATTTAAAACGGCAGCAATTTTATGAATTTTTCAATGTGATTGCGGAGTAAACAGGAAGAGTATTAAAATCCATACCCTTCCTGCTTCATAATTATTTCACAATTTCAAAAACGGCATTTATCTGGAAACTTAATTTTATTTTTTTAAAATCAATGTCCGATTCTGCAGGTGCCGCATTTGCTACCATTGCTTTATTGGCGAACATCATTGGCCTTGGGGTCGGGAAATTACTATTATCAACTTCAGTTATACTTATGGCATCACCAACTTTATCATTAATGCTGTTTAATAAATAAGTTGCCTTTTCTTTCGCTGCAAGCAAAGCCTGTATTTTCAGATCACGTTTCAGTTCAGCTATTTTTGAATAATCATAACTGTCAATATTTGTAGACTGAATACCCTTTGGATCAATTTTACTCAGGATCTGATCGTATTTATTCAAATCGCGAAACCTGATGCTGTATTGTTTGCTTGCCAGGAAATCGGGTGTTTTTTTCTTGTTATAAGTATTGTTCCACGCCGAAACATTATTGATGGTGAAATCCTCCTTAGCAATACCTGCTTCTTTTACCGCATTTTCCAGTTGGCTTTCCAACTGATCAATAGTAACCTTTGTTTTACCGTTCAAATATTCCTGCAACGAGATAGAAACATTAATAATGTCAGGTGTAACTTCCTTTTCGGCTATTCCGCTTACTTCAATCTTACGACGCAGATCAACACTTTGCGCAAAAGCGTTGCAAGTTATAGCCGCTAATGCTATTAAAATAAATAATTTTTTCATGGTTGTTTTTTATAAATAGACTGTACCAGCAAAGGTAAAGTTTAATTACGTAGCCAGAAAGTACGAATGATAGGAAAAGAAAGAAAGCCTGATGTTAGGAAAAGGCCCTTATAAAACTGCAACCTTACTTTTAACAACTACCATGATCCCACTTTTTATCATGAGCGTGAAAAATACACGTTCGATAAGGGATTTGAGCTTGCTTAATAAGCTATGGTGCTGTACAGGTTTTATAATATCATTTTTAGGCTTATCGTCATCCTGGTCATTTCTGGCATTTATAAAAAGATTTTCAATAAGCACTTGTTCGCGGATTGTGGGGTCGCGGTTTACAATATCATCCAGTTCGGTAAGTTCGTTAAACGTAGCTCTGCCATCCCTTTGTCTTTCTATCAAAATCTCATAACGCTCCTGCAAAAAAGTGCGTCGTATCAACGGTTTGCGGCTCATTTTAACTTATATTATTTCTTCACATAACTGTGCTCAAACTACGTGCCGTTGTTTTAAATATTTGATTATTAACATATTATAACTAAATTAACATACGCTCTGCATCATTCTGATACATCAGGTGTTCGTTTTCGGGCGGGTAAATGCACAGCATTTCCTTATTTAAATTCCACTATCAGCGGGCAATGATCACTATGCGTATGCCAATCTTCATAAGTTCCAACTTCAACAGAGATCAAATCGTTCATGAAATCAGTGGATGCAAAGCAATAATCAAGATGATAGGGTTTGTTTTTATGGCGATATAATAAAAAGGTTGGGTGCTCTTCTTTACTTTGTGAAAGATTAAAATAATGGTGATAAGTACTTTGAATGCCCTTTGCTGCGAGCTTTTGAACAACAGTGGAATGGTTGCCCTCGCGCCGTGGTTTATCCCAGATAGTGTTGCTGTTAAAATCGCCAATTAAAATAGTTGATGTATCATTAAGCAGACTTTCATAATGATGCAGCGCTTTCCAAACCTGGCCAATATATTGATTTGGCTTATCAGCAGGGTTATGGGCCCAAATGCCAAAAAGGGTAAAATCTTTTTCACCGCCCGTTACCGAAATGGGAAGTATAGTACGGAAA
>Ga0206904_1110_pt1 | contig 19024 bp, 20 predicted proteins | sample Alteio_BWOrgHeat_42_FD_152981 | JGI IMG/M metagenome (GOLD analysis project Ga0206904, IMG submission 152981) | Enriched cells from forest soil in Barre Woods Harvard Forest LTER site, Petersham, Massachusetts, United States -... | ecosystem: Environmental > Terrestrial > Soil > Temperate forest >...
ATTTTGGTTGTGGGGTTTTTTAATAGCTAATTTTTGGAGGGAACCATAATATAACTCAGCATAGCTCATTATTTCATTAATAATTAAATTTGCTTCATCTTACATTATAGCATGCAAAGTTTTTGGGACAGGATCAGTTTTTATAGCACTATATCTGAAGAAAGCTCTGCGGCCTGGAATCAGATCATCAGAAAACAGGTATACAAGAAAGGGGAGCTCTTTTTAAGCGAGGGGCAATTACCAAAAATGGTGGCTTTTGTGTCTAAAGGTTTGTTTTCACAATATTATTGCACAGCAGAGGGTGATACTATAATTAAAAAGTTTTTTCCTGAAAACCATTTTGTAGCATCAACAGGGGCGTTGCTTAAAAAATCATCAAGCATGTTCACTATCAGGGCGCTGGAAACAAGCACGGTATTTGAATATAACTTTTACAGTTTTAAAGAACTGACCGAAAAATATTCCGACTTAGCTTCGCTTTATACCAAATACCTTGAACAGCATTGGGTGATAGAAAAAGAACCCTTAGAGATCTCGTTCCGGCACGACAGCGCAAAAACACGTTACATTAATTTCCTTAATACCTACCCAATGCTCGAATCGCGCTTAAAACAACACGAAATTGCTTCTTACCTGGGTGTTACCCCAACGCAATTAAGCAGGATACGAGCCGAAATTTAAAATTTCTCTAAAACGTCAACATTTGTAAATGCTTTTCCATTACTGGCTGCAGAACTTTGTGGTATAAAATATAATCAGATGAAAACTACAGCAATTTTTTTAGAGGATGAGTTAACAGACAATCCCATCATATTTCAACCAGGAGAGGGTGAAGTACTTTCTCTTGGCGGAGGAAAAGTTACCTTAAAGGTGACAAGCGATCTTACCAATGATCAGCTTGGTGTTTATGAAATCGTACTGCCTCCCGGTGCAGTAGGGGCTCGTTTGCATTATCACCGTTTTATGAACGAAACCTTTATTGTTAACAAAGGTATTTTAAGCATACAGCTCACAGGCAGGGAAGTTGACGCACCCGCAGGATCGGTGGTATATGTTCCGCGTTTTACCCCACATGGGTTTAGCAACAATTCAGCTGAAGAAGTAACATTAACCCTGTTATTTAATCCGGGTCAAAACCGGGAAGGCTTTTTCAGGGGAATAAAAGAAATATTAAGTGAACAGCCGGTAGATCAAAGTAAGTTTTTAAAACTTTATAATAAATACGACAGCTTCTCAATTGATGAAAACAATATGCTGCCTAAAGTTGAATAAGTTGCTAGCCTAAGGGCAAGCAATTTATTCAATACAGTTATCTTTCCTCCTGGTATCAACAATATAAATTATCTTCCAGCCAGCATCGGTTTTCATTAACGAGAAAACATCAACGCCGCAATGATTGAATTTATCGCCGAGGTAAAATTTATAAGGCGCCCAAACACTGGCCAGGTCGCCATCTATTTTAATATCTCCGTATACAATACGCTCATCATATATAGAGTTATGCGGGGTTCCGATAGCTTTTGCAAAGTCATTAGCACTATCGGTTGATATTACAGTTTTCCCCTCTTTATTGGTCGAAACACTTTGCAATACCATTTCCTTTGCAAAAACAGATTTCAACAAGGTGCTATCGCCCTTGCGCATAGCATCGAACATTGTATTAATGGATTGTTTAACACCATCTGCGGCAGATTGCTGTGCGAAGGTTGCAGCAGAAACAAGCATAATTGCCGCCAATAATAGTATCTTTTTCATCTTTAATTTATTTAGTGACTGCTATAGCGTCAATTTCAATCATCACGTCTTTATTAAACAAGGCCTGTACACCTATTAGGGTCGAAACCGGGGGCTTGTCCCCAACAAAGTTTTTCAACTGATCTCTCAACATCAATAGTTTATCGGCATTTAAGTCTACAATGTAAATATTTATTTTCACCAAATCAGTTGGGGTAGCTTTGGCAGCAGCCAATACGGTCCGCAAATTTGCCAGTGTTTTTATTACCTGCGCAGTAAAATCGCCTTTGCCAATAATTTCTTTCTTTTCATTAACCGATGTCTGGCCGGCTATGTATATGGTATTTCCTCCGCTTACTTTTATGGCCTGGGTATAGTTTTTTGAAAGCGGTGGTAACGAGTCGGGGTTAATAAACTGTTTTTGCTGTGCAAGGCCTAATTTCCCAAGAAGGACAACCGGAATCAGGACCAAAATCTGTCGGATTACATTTTTCATCGCAGTGTTGTTAAAATTTAAATATAAAAAAAGCCCTGCATAAAAATGCAGGGCCATCATTATGTTATTATAAGATCAGTTAAGACATCTTTAGTTTTTTCTGGATATCGGCCACATAGCCTTTAAATTTCTTATCTGTATCAATCAAATCTTCAACAGTTTGGCAAGCATAAATCACTGTTGAGTGGTCACGGCCGCCAAAAAAGTGGCCGATTGATTTTAATGAACTTTTGGTATGGGCTTTAGCCAGATACATAGAGATCTGCCTGGCTTGTACAATTTCGCGCTTACGGGTTTGTGATTTTACCATCTCGATAGGCACTTCAAAATATTCGCAAACCAAATTCTGAATATATTCCATCGAAATCTCTTTCGAAGAGTTCTTCACAAAGTTTTTCAACATTTGTTTAGCAAGATTCAAGTCAATTTCCTTGCGGTTTAATGTTGATTGTGCCAGCAATGAGACCATTGCGCCTTCCAGCTCACGTACGTTGTTATCAATGTTGTGGGCAACATACTCAATTACATCATTTGATAGTTCGATGCCATCCTGGTAGGTCTTATTTTTAAGGATCGCCATACGGGTTTCCAGGTCAGGGATCTGCAAATCGGCAGAAAGTCCCCATTTAAACCTTGATAACAAGCGCTCTTCCAAACCGGCAAGATCTTTTGGTGCTTTGTCAGATGTAATAATCACTTGTTTACCCGACTGGTGCAGGTGATTGAAAATATGGAAGAAGAAATCCTGTGTCTTTTCTTTACCGGCAAAGTTGTGTACATCATCCATTATCAGTACATCAATAGCCTGGTAAAAATTCACAAAGTCATTAATATTATTATGCTTTAATGCATCAACAAACTGTTGCGTAAATTTCTCACACGATACATAAAGAACCAGTTTATCAGGTAATGTTTGTTTTATTTCGTTACCTATTGCCTGTGCAAGGTGTGTTTTGCCTAAACCAACACCGCCATAGATCATAAGCGGGTTGAAAGATGTACCACCTGGTTTTGCCGCTACAGCATAACCAGCAGAACGGGCCAAACGGTTACAATCGCCCTCAACAAAATTGCTGAATGTATAATTACGGTTAAGCTGCGGGTCTACGTTTAGTTTTTTTAATCCGGGGATGACAAAAGGATTTTTTATATCCTTATTAATTGAAATGGGTATCGGCATAGATTGATTTTTTGCCTCAGCGCCATTCCCGTTCGATGGTAAATTAGTGGTATACGGCTTGCTCGAGGATGATTGTTCTACAACTATATTATACTCCAAACGCCCATCATCGCCTAATTGTTTTTTTATTGTTTTCCTAAGCAGGCCTACGTAGTGTTCTTCCAGCCATTCATAGAAAAATAAACTTGGTACTTGTATCGTTAAAACGCTTCCTTCCATCCTCAAAGCTTTTATTGGCTCAAACCAGGTTTTAAAGCTTTGTGCCGGTATGTTATCTTTTATGATCTGAAGGCAGCTATTCCAAACGTTAGTACAAGTTTTTTCCATAAGTATTTTATTAAAATATTGATTTCCAACCCCCAGCGAAACATCTTTTGGAACTGCTACGGAACATCGAATATTCTAAAAAAAAGTGGATAAAAAAATTAATTTTTAACTTTTTAGCAAAATAAATTTATCAAATAATAACACCATTTATGGTGAAAAATTGAATATTAAATATTACATTTCGCAATAGAAAAGCTTCAATATTTGCTATTTAACTATTCCAACATTTTTTTAATTATTCCGTCTATTTCCCGTTTCGAGTTGTTAATTCCTTTTCGCTTTGGTGCTTGCTTTTAGGCAATTTTCAAGCCATATTAACCTTTCCTGCTCCTAATAGTTTTAAGTGGCTGATAATATTATAAATAATTTTTTCTGAAAGGCGCTGCAAACCTGGCAGCAGGATATTTTGACAGACAATTGTTGTCAGTATTCCCCAAAAACGTGGCGTAAAGTGTCCGAAATTTCGCCCAGAGTGGCGTAGCTTTCAACCGCATTCAATATAAATGGCATCAGGTTTTCCTTACCCTTAGCAGCCTTGCCAAGTTGCTGAAGGTGCGCTTCAACAACTTTATTATCCCTTGTGGCTTTCAAGGCCGTTATTTTCTCTGCTTGTTTTTTGCGGATAGAGTCGTCAACCCTGAATACATTTATGGCGCTTGGTTCAGGTTCGGTAAATTTATTAACGCCAACAAGCACTTTTTCGCCACTTTCAATATCGTTCTGATATTGATAAGCCGACCGGGCAATTTCCTGCTGAATATAATCCTGCTCAATAGCCTTTACCGAGCCGCCCATCGCGTCAATTTTATCAATATATATTTGGGCGGCTTTTTCCAACTCGTTGGTTAGTTCCTCTATAAAATAGGAACCTGCTAAAGGGTCAACCGTATCGGTAACGCCGCTTTCAAATGCAATTATTTGCTGGGTACGTAAAGCAATTTTAGCGGCTGCTTCCGTAGGCAGGGAGATGGCTTCATCATACCCGTTGGTATGTAACGATTGTGTGCCTCCCAGCACCGCAGCCAGCGCCTGGTTGCTTACCCTTACAATATTATTCATAGGTTGCTGAGCTGTCAGGGTCGAGCCGCCGGTTTGGGTATGGAAACGCAGTTTCTGTGCCCCGGCATCCGTTGCGCCAAGCTCTTTGGTTATATGCGCCCACATACGCCTGGCAGCACGAAATTTGGCTATTTCCTCAAAAAAGTTGTTATGGCAATTAAAGAAAAAGGATAGCCGCTTTGCGAAAACATTTATATCCAATCCTTTTTGCAATGCCGCTTTTAAATAGGCTTTTCCATTTGCCAAAGTAAAGGCGAGTTCCTGCACAGCGGTTGAACCAGCCTCGCGGATGTGATAACCCGAAATAGATATGGTATTCCATTTAGGCACCTCTTTGCTGCAAAATTCAAACACATCAGTTATCAGTCGCATCGAGGCTTCAGGCGGGTATATATAGGTGCCCCGGGCTGCATATTCCTTTAATATATCGTTTTGTACGGTGCCCGAGATCTGTTTTAAGTCGGCGCCTTGTTTTTTTGCCAGGGCAATGTACATGGCTAATAATACAGGGGCGGTAGCATTAATAGTCATTGAGGTGGTAATATTTTTCAGCTCAATGCCATTAAACAATATCTCTATATCCTGTAACGAATCTATCGCCACCCCAACTTTCCCAACTTCACCTTCAGCAAGCTCATGATCCGAATCATAACCTATTTGTGTTGGCAGGTCAAAAGCGACAGACAAGCCCATGGTTCCCTGGCCTAACAGGTAATGATAGCGCTTGTTTGATTCTTCGGCGGTCGAAAACCCAGCATATTGGCGCATTGTCCAGGGCTTGCCCCTGTACATATCCTTCTGTATACCTCTTGTAAAGGGAAATTCGCCAGGCAATTCATTCATTCCCGAAGGCTTACAATAAACCTCTTTAATTTCGATACCCGATGTAGTGGTAAATTTCTTTTCTGCCATGTGGTTTATAATAATATGCGCAACAAACTCAACTAATCTCCGGCCTCTGATCTCTAACCTAAAACAACTCCTCCAGGTCTTTTCTCAGCATATTGGCGCCAATTTCATAAGGGTTATCTTCCAGTTCGCTTAAGCTTCCCAATATAATTTTGCTTAACTCAAGGCCTGTTGCAGTTTCTGGCGCTCCTTTAATGGCATTATTAACAATGCCCAGGGTATCCTCTTTTACATGTTTTACTACGCCCCATGCGCGGCTGCTTACATAAATTTGCTGGGTTATGTTATGCTGATATTCATTGCGGATCTCATCAACAATTAAGCTATATAATTCGTGGGCCGAATAGGATGGTGCATTAAGGCGGATGAGCATATTGGCAGGATTAACACGCTCTATAAACAAAACCAACCGCTCATAAGCTTGTAAACGCAAAGGCAATGTTTGGTTACTGATAGTTTTCCTGAATTCGAGCAATTGTATTTTTTCATCCCTGTCCAGATAAGGCTTTATCAAATAAAAGGCTATCCATACAATACCCAGGCCTGCAATGGTATATTTTAAAATATCAAGTAAGTAAGGCAAAAGGTTCATGCTATAAAATGTTAAATAGAGGTCATAAATAAACCGGTTGCAGCAAAAATCCGCATTTTACCTTATATTTGTTTAGTTAATTGAAAATAAGATGAGTACTGCTGTTGAAACTGCTCCCGGACCGGTAACCTTTACACAAGGTGCTGTTAAAGAACTTTTTAAATTGAAAGACCAGCAAGAGATTGGTGATGATTTTGGATTGCGTGTTGGTGTTGAAGGCGGCGGCTGTTCAGGAATGAACTATGTTTTAGGCTTCGATCAGAAAAAAGAAGGCGATCAGGAATACATAATTGATGGCATAAAAGTTTTTATGCACAAGGCACATGGTTTATATCTTGTAGGCATGCAGATAGATTTTCAGGACGGGCTTAACGCTCGTGGTTTTACTTTCAATAACCCCAATGCTGCCAGCACTTGCGGCTGCGGCACATCGTTTTCAGTATAATTTACATCATTATATAGAAAAAAGGGTTTCTGGTGGTCAGGAACCCTTTTTATTTTATATCACATTTGTATCTCATGATTATCTTCCTAATCAGGTAAGAAGTATTATTCAAAGCAAAAGCCACCATTAAATTTGAATATGTGGAAACTGCGACAAAAGATAAAAGCAGCCTAAAAACATAAAAAGACATATTGAATACGGTATCAGGTCCGGATATTCAAACTCTTTAAATAGCCTGCGCTTAGTGGGGTGGTCATTAAAAATGTCCATGCTAAAAATTATATCTCTGTTAAGACTAGCCTCTAACAAAGTTAAATAATATTAATGCAAATAATAGCACATTTGGTTGTGTAACAAACCAATGGGTATTATAGTCTTATCTGCAAGTTTTTGTTATTTTTATACCATGCCGGTTAAGACCACCTACAAAGAAAATATTTCAATAGCCTTACAGTCTATAGCTGGCAACAGGTTACGCACCTCGCTTACTGCTTTAATTATTGCTATTGGTATAATGGCCCTTGTGGGCATTTTAACAGCTATTGAAGGTGTTAAGCAATTTACTAATGATGCCTTTGCGGGCCTTGGGGCTAATTCATTCACCATTCAAAACCGGGGCTCTGGATTAAATTTTGGCAATGGTGGGCATAGAAAAAATTATCCATCCATTCGTTATGACCAGGCCGACAGGTTTAAAAAGAAATTTCCTTTACCGGTTGCTATTGCTATAAACCTGCAGGTTTCGGGTACTGCTGTTGCTAAATATGGCAGTCAGAAGTCAAACCCCAATATAAATGTAAGCGGGTCTAATGAAAATTACCTGTTAACCAGTGGACAAAAATTGGCGTTTGGCCGTAATTTTTCTTCATCCGAGCTGGAGCATGGCTCTAACGTAGTTATCATCGGTAATGAGATAAAGAAGAAACTTTTTAAAGATGATGACCCTATAAATAAATTATTGTTTATTGGCAATAACGAATTTAGGGTGATCGGTGTATTTGCGTCTAAAGGATCGAGCGCCGGTTTTGGGGGAGATAAATTTTGTGTTATACCCGTACTTAAGGCCAAACAAATCGTGGCTACCACAACCCCTTCGTTTTCAATTACTGTAATGGTGAATAGCCCTGCAGCATTGGATGCAACTATTGGCGAAGCTACTTCCCTGTTCAGAAATATTCGCGACCTTAATATTGCCAACGATGATAATTTCGAAATAGAGCGCAGTGATTCTATTCAAAAGGAATTATCGGGGCAGTTATCTTATATGACCATGGGCGGGGCAACCATTGGTATAATTACTTTAATAGGTGCTGCCATCGGGCTTATGAATATTATGCTGGTATCTGTTACCGAGCGTACCCGCGAAATTGGTTTACGTAAATCGCTTGGCGCGACCCCGGCTATAATCCGTAAACAATTCCTGATTGAGGCAATTGTGATCTGCCTGATAGGTGGTGTTGCAGGCATTATACTTGGAATGGCGGTGGGCAACCTTATAGCCGTACAGATCAGCGGAACATTTGTAACACCATGGAAGTGGTTGTTTGCCGCTATTGCCTTATGTACAGGTATCGGGTTGATATCCGGTTTCTATCCTGCTAAAAAAGCAGCACGCCTTGATCCGGTTGAAGCTTTAAGGTACGAATAGATAATTTCGGAAGTCGGATGTTCGATTTCGGAATTATGCTTTTGAGTTGAAATTAAGAATCTCCAATTTAACGATTTTTTCAAATCCGAAATCGAACATCCGACTTCCGAAATCAAATCACATTAGCAACGTGTTCTTCAGCGGATATTCAAAAAGTAGTTTCTCCAGGTAAGGCATCCTTAACGAATTTTTCAAAGCCTCAGCGTGCCTTAAGTGGTGCATATCACTTGATATAAAATCAACCAGCTGATTATCTATTAAGGTTTCTGCCATTTTTTTGGCTTCCTTACCATAATATCCGGTTAATGATATAGTATTTAGTTGCAGGCTTACTCCCCAGTCATGAAGCGTTTTAAATTGCTCCAATTCCATATACGGGTACCTTTCAGGATGGGCTAAAATTGGTTTATATCCCAGGTCCTTAAGCTTTTGAACAACAGGAATTACATTTGGCGGTTGGTTAATAAATGAAAATTCAAAAAGCACATAGTTACCCTTCATCACCATCAATTTACCGTCATCAACACGCTTTTCAAAAGTTTCATCAAAATAATGTTCGGCTGCAGCTTCAACAATTATGTTAATGTTCTCCTTTTTAAGTTCGGCTTTAAGTATCTCAAGTGCACCATTAATTGTTTCGGCTGTATTCCTGTAATAATCAACCATAATGTGTGGGGTGGCAATAATTTTTTTTATTCCCAGCGCCATCATTTTTTTTATTAATGCGATAGATTCTTCAGGGGTTTGTGCGCCATCATCAATGCCTGGCAACACATGGGAATGCATGTCAACCATTAACGAGCTATAGTCAAAGGTGATGTGTTTTCTTACCTCTTTTTTCTTAAATATGCCAAACATTTTTTATCGGTTATTATACTGCTCACTGTAATATTGCTGGTAATGACCAGAGGTAACATCATCCAGCCATTTTTCGTTGGCTAAATACCAGTCGACGGTTTTTTCCAACCCTTCTTCAAAGGTGATAGAAGGCACCCAGCCTAATTCATTCTTAAGCTTCGATGCATCTATAGCATATCTTAGATCGTGGCCTGCCCTGTCTGTTACAAAAGTGATAAGGCTTTCAGATTCACCCGCAGTCCTGTTAAGCTTGGCATCTAATATCTGGCATAACAATTTTATCAAATCGATATTTTTCCACTCATTATGGCCGCCAATATTATAGGTCGATCCTGCTTTGGCTTTGTGAAATATCACATCAATTGCCCTCGCATGGTCTTCAACCCATAACCAGTCGCGTATATTTTCGCCTTTGCCATAAACAGGCACCAGTTTTCTTTGCTTTATATTATTTATAGCAAGCGGGATCAATTTTTCGGGAAAATGGAAGGACCCATAATTATTTGAGCAATTGGAAATCACGGTATCCAACCCATAAGTATCATGATAAGCCCTCACAAAATGATCCGATCCTGCTTTTGAAGCGGAATATGGCGAATGCGGGTCATAACCGGTTTCTTCAGTAAACATTCCTGTTTCGCCTAATGTGCCGTAAACCTCATCTGTCGATACATGATAAAAACGGGTTTTATCATATTTGCCTTTCCAACATTCGCGTGCGGTATTTAACAGGTTCACTGTTCCAACCACATTGGTCATCACAAATTCAAGCGGGTTGGTAATAGAACGGTCAACGTGCGATTCTGCTGCAAGATGTATTACAGCATCCGGCTGTTCAGCTTCAAAAAGCCCTTTTATAAAATCAATATCAACAATATCGCCTTTTATAAATTTATAATTTGGCTCATTCTCAATATCCCTAAGGTTTGCCAGGTTCCCGGCATAAGTTAGCTTATCAAGATTAATGATAGTATAATCAGGATAGCTTTTTACAAAACGGCGCACCACGTGCGACCCAATAAAACCTGCTCCTCCTGTAATTATTATTTTACTCATTATAATTATTTAGTTGCCCCCTTATTCACCATCACAATTCTGTATTTGCTTTTACAAAGGGTTCTTTGACAAATATTTTTCCCATTCCCAGGCTGATGCCATCATGGTATCAATACCCAATTGCGCTGTCCAGTTTAACTCCTTGGCCGATTTGGTTACATCCCCCCACACTTTTTCAACATCTCCTTCACGTCGCGGGCCTATTTCGTAATTCAGTTTTACACCGGTAGTCTGTTCAAAAGCAGTTATTATTTCCAACACGGTATTGCCATTGCCGGTACCTAAATTAAATACATCATATCCCGTAAAACGATCATTTTCCATCAGCTTCAATGCTGCCACATGGGCTTTTGCCAAATCAACCACATGGATATAATCACGAACGCAACTGCCGTCCTTAGTATTGTAATCATTCCCGAAAACAGTAATTTTCTGGCGTTTGCCTATAGCTGTTTGAGTGATGAAAGGTACAAGGTTTTGAGGCACACCAATTGGAAGCTCCCCAATTAATGCCGATTCATGAGCCCCTACCGGGTTAAAATATCTTAAAGCAATAACCTTTAGGGCGCTTCCAGATGTAATAACATCCCTCAATATCTCCTCGGCAATCTGTTTGGTATTCCCGTAAGGCGATTGTGCAGGTTTTATTGGCGCATTTTCGGTAACAGGCAATATATCAGGCTGCCCATAAACAGTACAGCTCGATGAAAAAACAAAGTTTATTGGTTTATCGTTATACGCAGCCAATAAATTAAGCAGCGAAACAAAATTGTTGCTGTAATATTTTAACGGTTTTTGTACCGATTCGCCTACAGCTTTAAAAGCTGCAAAATGAATAATTCCTTTAATATCGGGCTCTGCTTTTATAAAATCAGCCAGTTTTTGTTTATCACAAAGGTCAAACTGATAAAATGCAGGTTTAAACCCAATTATCTTACTCAACTGATCTAATATCTTAGGTTGAGAGTTTGACAAATCATCAACTATTACAGGTTCGTATCCTGCCTGTACCAATTCAACAACCGTATGCGAACCAATGTATCCTAATCCTCCTGTTACTAATATTTTAGCCATTAGTGTTTGTTATAATAAGTAAAATCTTTGTGTTGTAATTCTTTTTCGGGAAGAGATTTAAAATACTCATAGGTAATTTTCAATCCTTCTTGCCTCGATACTTTTGGTTCCCAGCCTAAAATGCTTTTAGCCTTGGTAATATCCGGCCTGCGCTGTTTAGGATCATCAGTAGGTAACGGAAGGCTTATCAATTTTTGATCGGTTCCTGTTAATTTAATTATCTCTTCGCCAAATTCGCGTATAGTTATCTCATCCGGGTTACCGATATTCATTGGCTGGGCATAATCACTGAATAACAGCCGATAAATACCCTCAACCAAATCATCTACATAACAAAATGAACGGGTTTGGGAGCCGTCTCCAAACATAGTTAGCGATTCGCCGCGTAAAGCCTGCCCTATAAATGCAGGTAAAACGCGACCATCATTCAGCCGCATGCGCGGGCCATAGGTGTTAAATATCCTTACAATGCGTGTTTCAAGGCCATGAAAGGTATGGTAGGCCATAGTTATGGCCTCCTGGAAACGTTTTGCTTCATCATAAACTCCACGCGGGCCAACCGGGTTTACATTACCCCAGTATTCTTCGGGTTGCGGGTTTACGCTTGGGTCGCCATAAACTTCAGATGTTGAGGCAATCAGCATCCTTGCTTTTTTCGAGCGCGCCAATCCTAAAAGGTTATGCGTTCCCAACGAACCTACTTTCAGGGTTTGTATTGGGATTTTTAAATAATCTATAGGGCTTGCGGGCGAAGCGAAGTGAAGTATATAATGCAACTCGCCTGGTACATAAACAAATTTGGAAACGTCATGGTTATAAAACTCAAAATTTTCCAGTTTAAACAAGTGTTCTATATTTCTCAGGTCGCCGGTTATCAGATTATCCATCCCGATAACATGAAATCCTTCTGCTATAAATCTGTCGCACAGGTGCGAGCCCAAAAATCCTGCAGCGCCGGTTATTAATATCCGTTTAAGATCAGCCATTATTTAACCTCTTTTCTTCCAATGCTGTTATAATAAAAGCCGTTGCTTTTCATCCTGTCGAGATCATAAAGATTCCGCCCGTCAAATATAACAGGAGCTTTTAACTTTTCTTTCATAAAATCAAAATCAGGCGTTCTAAAAACCGGCCACTCTGTTACTATCAATAAAGCATCGGCGCCTTCAAGGGCTGTATATCTGTCGCGGGCGTAGGTTATTTTGTCTCCAATTTGTTTCTTAACATTTGGCATCCCTTCCGGGTCGTATGCAATTACTTTTGCACCTTCAGCAAGCAGTTCATCTATTATATACAAAGCAGGGGCTTCGCGTATATCATCGGTTTCCGGTTTAAAGGCCAGGCCCCATAATGCAAATGTTTTTCCTTTTAAACCGCCCTCGCCGTAATACTCCCGCATCTTTACTACCAGCCTTTTCTTTTGCGTTTCATTTACTTCCATTACCGAGTTCAATATCTTAAACTCGTATTTATTTTCTTCCGCTGATTTTGCCAGCGCCTGAACATCTTTAGGGAAACAGCTGCCACCATAACCAACACCCGGGAACAGGAATCGTTTACCTATACGTGCATCAGCACCTACGCCTTTCCTCACCATATCCACATCGGCGCCAACAAGTTCGCACAAATTGGCAATCTCGTTCATAAACGTAATTTTTGTTGCCAGGAATGAGTTGGCGGCATATTTTGTCAATTCCGATGAGCGCTCATCCATATAAATAATCGGGTTACCCTGGCGTACATAAGGCGCATACAGATCGCCCATTATCAGCCTGGCTTTTTCGTCCATAGTACCGATAACAACCCTGTCCGGCTTCATAAAATCTTCAACAGCCACACCCTCGCGTAAAAATTCCGGGTTTGACACCACTGCAAATGGTATATCAGTATTTGCCTTCATTACGGCAGTAACTTTATCGGCTGTACCTACCGGAACGGTTGACTTGGTAACAATTACCTTATACTCTGTGATGATTTTTGCAATATCCTTAGCCGCTCCAAGCACATAGCTCAAATCAGCGGCTCCATCGGCACCCGGAGGGGTTGGCAGCGCCAAAAATATAACTTTTGCAGGGGCTATCGCTTCGGCCAGGTTGGTAGTAAAGGTCAGTCTTTCTTGTTTTATATTCCTATGGAACAGCAGGTCGAGACCCGGTTCATAGATCGGCATTTCGCCGGCACGCATCTTGTTGACTTTTTCTTCAACAATATCCACACACACAACTTCATTACCGGTTTCGGCTAAACAAGTTCCGGTCACGAGGCCAACATAGCCGGTTCCGATAACAGCAATTTTCATTTTAGTTATTTGTTTTAAGTGGTGATGATCTATAATGAGCTATTGTTTTATTTTTTTAGTAGCTGCTCACTATGGTTTCATAAATAAATATTTTTATTGTGACTACATTTATCCCCTGCGAAGTTAATAATTCATAACCAAATGCTCTTACTATATAATACCGGGGTTCAATTATATTTCATTGCAATTTACTTTGTGTCTTTCTTTAATAAGAAGGCCAGGCTTTGGATTAATGGCCGTAAAAACTGTGTCCTTATACGTTACCAGGATAGCATTTGGTTTCACTTCGCATCACTTGGTGAGTTTGAACAGGGCGGCCCGGTTTTGGAGGAAATAAAACGATTACATCCTGATAATAAAATAGTTATTACCTTTTTTTCACCTTCGGGATACGAAATAAGAAAGAACACCCCACTGGCTGATGCCGTTTACTACCTGCCATTGGATACTGCTGCAAATGCACGGGAATTTATCAATGCCATACAGCCCAAAATGGCCATATTTACTAAATACGAATATTGGTATCATTTTTTTAATGAGATGCATAACCGTGAAATTCCGGTGTATGTAATTTCGGGAATTTTCAGGCCAAAACAAGTGTTTTTTAAGTGGTACGGGAGCTTACATCGCAGGATGCTGGGCTTTGTCAACTGGTTTTTTGTGCAGGATGATCGATCGAAAACATTATTGCAGCAGCTCGGAATAAATAATGTTACCATTAGTGGTGATACCAGGTTCGACAGAGTTTGGGCTAATGCCCAACAGCCAAAAAGTATCCCAGCTGTTGAAGAATTTAAAAACAAGAATAAGGTGTTTATAGCTGGCAGCACCTGGCCGCCCGATGAAAAATTGATAGCCGCATTGGTAATTCAATACCCAGACTGGAAATTTATTATCGCGCCACACGAGATAGGCGAGGATAGAATCGTAAAACTGATTGAATTATTACCAGAGGGGTCAACAGCACGATATTCACAGATCTCGAATCTCAAATCTCAAATCTCAAATCTCATCATCGATAATATTGGTATGCTTTCTTCCCTGTATCAATATGGCGATATTGCCTATATAGGTGGCGGTTTTGGAGCTGGGATCCACAATACGCTCGAAGCCGCAGCTTTTGGATTGCCTGTTATTTTCGGCCCCAATTACTCGAAATTCAAGGAAGCGAATGACCTTATTGCCCTGCAGGCAGGTTTTAGTATTAATAACGAAGTCGGGCTAAAAACCATAGCTGAAACCTTAATAAATGACGAACGCCTTTGTATTGATGCAGGTATAAAAGCCAGCAATTATGTGGAAACGAATACCGGTGCAACTAAAAGCATTGTTGATAGTATTAACGCTGTTATATAAAATGCAAAACGCCGGAGACCTGAATCTCCGGCGTTTTAGATGTAGATATGGTTTCAAAGGTAAATAAATGTTCAGAGGCAGATTAGTCGTTCATGTGAAACGCCTGTTTCATTTCGTTATAATTCCTTGGATTGATGCTGCCCAAGGTATGTACACCACCAGGAATAATTACATATCTGAACTGATGGGCATTAGATATGCTGCCGTAAGCGTTGATGCTGCTTGTTAAATCAATGTTTACATTTCCCACTGTACAAAGTGCCGACCATGTATCGATATTAGGAGTGGTACCGCTCATGTATGAAATTACAATAGGCAATGGGCTTACCTGGGCTGTAGGCCATATTACCGGGTTATACCCATCCAGTTTGCCATACACTATTACAGTACCCTGATCTAAAACGGCTTGTGTAATTTTAGAGGCTGCTATATCAGCTGTAAAATGAAATGTACCGAAAACTGTTGTTTTGGTATAGGTTGCCGGGGTCACCCAGTCAGAGTAAATTACATTGGCAGTACCTGTTGGGCCTGTAGCGCCGGTAGCACCTGTTGTACCGTTAGTTCCATTGGTACCATTTGTACCTGCGGCACCTGTAGGTCCTGCTGGGCCAACCGGACCTGTAGGGCCTTGTGGACCAACCGCTCCGTTTTTACCACATGAGGTAAGAAGTACAGTTGCAACAATAAATAGAAAGAAGAGGTGATTAAAATGTTTCATAATAGTTGGATTTAAAGAGTTTGTTTACTGCGTTATTTACATCATTAATTGATGTTGTAAAGTAAGGGAGTATGTTTTTTTGCCACAAGCGCGTAACTACGTGATTATCATGTGGATATTACGCCAGTTAGTCGCGTTTAAACCGAAGGTTTTTTATGATTTTTGGTGGTTTTATAGCTAATTTCTGTAAAATACACCTCCCATAAATATTAATAAGAGAAATGTAAAATGGATAAAGGAAAGCGAATTGTATTCTTAATTTAGTAGCACAAACTTATATTGACAACCACTACTAATCGAAATCTTAAATAAAAGTGATCATCGTAATATCCATTACTTTATTCTTTATTGTTCTGCGTTTTACAGTGACGCTTTTTAATTTTATTTCAAACCCTAAACTGCCCACAGTTAACAGGCATTATGATGATCTGGTATCAATCCTGATTCCCGCACGAAATGAAGAAGAAAACATATCATCGTTGCTGGAATCTATCAGCAAGCAGGATTATAGTAATTATGAAGTAATTATTTATGACGATGACTCGTCCGATAATACTTATGCAATTTGTACAGCATTGGCAGCCAGCAATTCTCGTTTTAGTGTAATTAAGGGTAAATCATTACCTGATGGATGGACAGGTAAAAATTACGCTTGTGATCAGTTAGCGAAAAAAGCACAGGGCAAATACTTTTTATTTTTAGATGCCGATGAAACTATAAGCAACGGACTAATAAATAGTGCCGTTTACCGCATGCAGCTTTATAAGCTTGGTTTGTTGAGCCTGTTTACCAACCAGGTTATGAAAACTATTGGCGAAAAAATAACTGTACCACTGCTACATTTTTTGCTGCTGAATTTATTGCCCTTGCGCCTGGTCTTTTTAACCAAAAACGCTTCAATTGCAACCGCCTGTGGGCAGTTTATGCTTTTTGATGCTGCCATTTACAGAAAAAACCGCTGGCATAACCTGGTTAAAAATAAGGTAGTTGAAGATGCAGAGATCATGCGATTGATAAAATCGGGACAATATAAAGGCGAACTTTTGCTGGCTAACGGCATGATAAGCTGCCGTATGTACAAAGGTTACGAAGAAGCAATAAGCGGTTTTAGCAAAAATGCTCTGGCAGCTTTTAATTATAGCATACCTGCTTTGCTTGTTTATATCTTGTTGCTTATTGGAGGCCCGATGATAGTAATAATGACCCTTAATTTCAACCTCATATTTTTTATGGCGGGGTTAATAATACTTACCCGGGTAATGATCTCATTGTCTTCGGGGCAAAATGCCTGGTACAATATAATTCTTCATCCGCTGCAAATGATAAATCTTGTAATTATTGCATTTATGTCTGTCCAAAAACATTTAACTAAAACCAATATGTGGAAAGGGAGACGGGTTGGTTAATTTCGGAAGTCGGAGTTTTAATATATAAGGACAGTAAACTTAATTTTCGTTAATTTTGCATTGCAATGGGAGATTATCAGTTAAAGGTTACAATTGACCAGGATTCGGGCTTTTGCTTTGGGGTAGTATATGCTATTGATATGGCAGAAGAGATACTTGCTGAAGACGGATACCTTTATTGCCTTGGAGACATTGTGCATAATGATGAGGAGGTAGAACGACTAAAGGCTAAGGGCTTAAGAATAATTGAACATGCCGACCTTAAAAATCTAAGCAACGAAAAAGTATTGATCCGTGCTCACGGTGAAGCCCCTGATACTTACCGTACAGCTTTAGAGAATAACATTACCCTGATTGATGCATCGTGCCCTGTGGTGCTCAAATTGCAGAACCGCATCAAAACATCATTCGATGCCAATGAGAAGATTTTAATTTTTGGCAAGCATGGCCATGCTGAAGTTGTGGGTTTGCAAGGGCAAACCAATAACGAGGCCCTTGTTTTTCAGGATATAGCCGAACTTGATAATGTGGAGTTGCCTGAAAATATTACCCTTTACAGCCAGACCACCAAAAGCATGGAAAAATTTTACCATGTAAAAGACCAGCTTTTGCAGCGCGGATATAACCTGAAGGCTAATGATACTATTTGTCGTCAGGTATCAAACCGCGATCAGGACCTGCCAAAATTTGTAAACAAGTTTGATAAAATAGTTTTTGTTTCGGGCCGCAAGTCATCAAACGGAAAGGTTTTATTTGAAGTTTGTCGCAAACACAACCCCAATACTTATTTTATATCATCAGCAAGTGAGCTGCAAAATACCATGTTTTCTCCCGGCGATACTATAGGCATAGCGGGTGCAACATCAACACCCATGTGGTTAATGCAGGAAGTAAAAGCTGCATTGGAGAAGTATTAGGCAGTGATTAAAGGTTAGAGACCAGAGCTTAGGTTCTTATATCTGGTATAACTTATTCATAAAATTGTCAATAATCCTACCCCTACAAGCTCTATTTTCAACTGACCTCTAATCTCTAACCGCTAATCACTATTTTTGCTTCGCAAAATCATGATCAAAAAAGGAATTTTACTGGTTAACCTGGGTACACCAGATAGCCCTGAAACTAAAGATGTTCGCCGCTACCTGGATGAGTTTTTAATGGATCCAAGAGTGATAGATATCAACCCGATATCGCGTGCGTTATTAGTAAAAGGCATCATAGTCCCTTTCAGAGCGCCTAAATCAGGAAAGCTATATAAACAGATCTGGGATAAAGAAACTGGCTCACCATTGCTTCATTACAGCAAATTGCAGCACAAGGCGCTTCAACAACGCTTAGGTGATGAATATCAGGTTGAGCTGGCCATGCGTTATCAAAACCCTTCTATCGAGTCGGCGTTAAACAGGCTGAAGGCATCATTGGTTGAAAGCATCCAGGTAATTGCCTTATTCCCTCAATATGCTTCTGCAAGTACCGGGTCTGTTTATGATAAAGTGATGGAGCTGGTAAGGCAATGGCAAACAATTCCTTCTATTTCTTTTGTCAATTCGTTTCATGATAATGAATTGATGATCCAAACCTTTGCCAACAACGCGCAAAAGTATAAACCCGAAACATACGATCATATATTATTCAGCTTTCACGGTTTACCACAGCGGCAACTAATAAAGTGTGATCATACCGGCAATTATTGTTTAAAATCAGATGATTGTTGCAATACCCTTACTAATGTAAACAAGTACTGCTATTCGGCACAATCGCATGATACTGCAAGATTAATTGCTGAAAAATTAAATCTCCCCAAAGAGAAATATACCATCTGCTTTCAATCCCGTTTAGGGAGCGATCCCTGGGTACAACCTTACAC
>Ga0206904_1122_pt1 | contig 18988 bp, 14 predicted proteins | sample Alteio_BWOrgHeat_42_FD_152981 | JGI IMG/M metagenome (GOLD analysis project Ga0206904, IMG submission 152981) | Enriched cells from forest soil in Barre Woods Harvard Forest LTER site, Petersham, Massachusetts, United States -... | ecosystem: Environmental > Terrestrial > Soil > Temperate forest >...
AAACCGGCTTCGCGTCTCGTTTGGAACCCTTTGCCAAAATGAGGATGCATTATCAGCTTCCGGGAGGAAATAAAGAGATCATGGAAGAATTTAATATTCCATACGTTTTCAAGCCCTTTAATGACATCGCCAATTACTATCGGTTTTCTGCATCCGTGGCCCTTTTTGGAGGACTGCTGAAAAAATCTCCCTATACCGAAAAAACAACCTGGGATGAATAACAGAAACCCGGCTATTTGCATTTATGCTTCTTCAGGCTCTTTTTTCTGGAAACTATAAATCAGGTAAAACAACGCGGGCAAAATAAACAGACTGCCAATCAACAACGCGAAGGCCAGGGACTGGATGGCTTTATCATCTCCATGGTGTTCCATTAAGGAAAGATATTTCTCCCCCGAAAGCAGGATGATGCGGGGATAGTGGAAAAAAGTAGTTGCGAGTAAGATCATAGTAATCTGAAATCCTGCAAGGAACCGAATTACGATTTTTTTACCCATCCTGATGAGCTGCCATTGTATTATAAGGGAGATGATGGCTGCGGTGATTGCTGTAATGCCAACTACATTTCCGAAAAGCCATTTCGCTAATGGCACATGATCCAGGGCCGCGGCCAGAAAAACAAGTGCTCCGGTAATTGCGGCGGCTAAATTCATTGAACGTGCCTTTGTAATATACCGTCGTCTCTCCGTTTCCGTTTCCGTTTCGCCAATCAGGAAAATGGCCGCCAGGTAACCGCAGATACTTATGGTAAACAATCCGACGGCAATCGAAAATAAATGCAGCCAGGAAAAAATATAGGCATCCATGAAATGAGTCGCTTTGGGATTAATAGTTCCTGAAACTGCGCTGGCTGCAATTATTCCCAGAAAAAAAGGTGTGACAAAACTGGAATATCGGAAGATCTTGTTATATAATACCTGCATTTCATCATCAACGGCATCATAGTGACGATAGGCAAATGCAGTTCCACGCGCAATTATACCCAGCAGCATAATCAGTAAGGGAATATGCAGATAGGTAGAAACTACCGCATAAATTGCCGGGAAGCCTGTAAAGAGGATCACGATTACAATAATCAGCCACATATGATTGGCCTCCCAGATGGGCCCGATCGTACGGGACATTGTGACGGAAGTTCTGTCCTTATTGTTATCAGAAGTAAAAAGCTCAATAATACCAGCTCCAAAATCAGCCCCGCCCAAAAGAAGGTAAAGCAAAAGCGCCATCCACAGATACATGATTACTATATAAACCATAAATGAACCTTAGAACCGAAATATAAAAAATCCTATGCCCTTTAATTGCGACCCGCCAATTCGGGAATATCATATTTAAAAGGGACCATTTTTATTTGCCTGTATAAAAGCAGAATGACAACCAGTGACAGGGACAAATAGACAGCTGTAAACAGATAAAAAGTGTATTGAATTCCCGGCATTGGTGTTACTGCGTCCTTCGTTCTCAGAATTCCCTTCAGAATCCACGGCTGGCGGCCGACTTCAGTTACTGTCCAACCGGCCTCCACTGCCAAAAAACCAAGCGGTGTAATAAATGCAAACAGTTTAAGAAGCCATCGGTTTTTTTCAAAGTTCCATTTCCTCCATAAAACAATAAAATACAAAATGCTCACTACCAACATAACCATACCCAAACCAACCATTACCTGAAAAGCAATATGCGTTATCAATACGGGTGGCTGATCTGCCGGAGGGAATTGGTCCAGTCCTTTTACTTCTGTTGCAGTAGAACCGCTGATCATAAAGCTTAGCATACCGGGGATTTCAACACCGTATGGAACAGTTTGGCTTTTGGCATCCGGGATCCCCCCAATCAAAAGAGGCACTCTTGTTCCTGTTTGAAACAACGCTTCCATCGCAGCAAGTTTAGCCGGTTGGCGATGCGCGACATCTTTTGCCGAATGATCACCGCTGATTGGCTGAAGAATGGCGGCTGTGCAGGCAAAAATAGCGGCGATACGAAATGCCTTCGTATGAAAGTCTACATTCATTCTACGCACAACCATCCAGGCATGCACACCCGCCACGGCAAATCCTGTAGCAGCAAACGCAGCGATACACATATGGAGAGACTGAGAAAACCAGGCGTCATTAAACATGGCTTTTACCGGATCAATATTAAAATATTTTCCGTCTTTGTATTCGAATCCGGCCGGGCTATTCATCCATGCATTCGCCGCCACCACCAGTATACCGGATATAAGTCCGCTTACACCAACTATCACACCGGTAAACCAATGAAACCATTTGTTGAACCTTCCCCACCCGTAGAGAAAAAATCCAAGGGCAATGGCCTCAATAAAAAATGCAGTTCCTTCGAGTGAAAAAGGCAGACCGAATATCGGACCCGCGTGTTCCATAAAACCGGGCCACAACAATCCGAGTTCAAATGACAATACAGTTCCTGAAACAGCGCCTGTCGCGAAAAATATTGCCACACCTTTACTCCAGGCTCTGGTGATGTTACGGAAAATGATCTTATTTGTCCGCAAATAATAATAATGGGAAACGGCCATAAAAAAAGGCATCACCATTCCAATGCAGGAAAACACAATATGAAAAGCCAGCGATAGCGCCATTTGCGATCGGGCTGCAATAAAGTCGTTCATATGTATATAAAGATACTGCTAACTGAAGATACCGGCGTCTGACGTCAGGCATAAGACGCGTACGCCATTTTAGGTGAAAGCAACTGCATAATTGTCCATGCCAGTAAATATGCAGCCGCGCAAATGCCAAAAATGATATTGTATCCGGTTCCCAGCAGCCCGAGCAACTTGAAATGATCAAGAATGATTCCGATTAACAATGGAAATAAAATACCACCTACGGCTCCGGCCATTCCTCCAATACCAACTACGGAACTTAGTATTTGCCTGGGAAACATGTCGGAAGCGAGCGTAAAGATATTCGCGCTCCAGGCCTGATGTGCAGCAGCAGCCAGACTGATCAGACAAACAGCCGGCCAGATACTGGCAGTATATCGAACAAAGAAAATCGGAACCACACAACAGGCAAAAAAGAACATCGAGTATTTTCTCGCTTTATACACCGGATATCCCTTTTTAATCAGTAGTCCTGACAGGTATCCGCCAAGAATACTGCCAAAGCTGGCCACCAGGTAAACTGTCGAAACATGAATGGCGGAGTGCGTAAGGTTTAAATGATAGGTGGAATTAAAATAAGTAGGAATCCAGAAAAGATAAAAGTACCAAATGGGGTCTGTCAGAAATTTTCCCAACACAAATGCCCAGGTTTGCCTTAACCGGAATAATTTTCGCCAGCTCAGTTTTAATCTCTTATCGACAATAACCGGTTCCGTATCACTATTGATATAAGCGAATTCTTCCGCAGTTATTCTTTTTTGCTTTGACGGAATATCATATAACCACCACCAGAAAATCAGCCAGATAAATCCGAGAGAGCCTGTCCATATAAATGCCTGTTTCCAGCCATACGCAGAAAATATCCAGGCTATCAGCGGGGGCCCTGCAATGGCCGCAATATTGCTACCACTATTAAATATTCCGGTTGCGAAAGCACGATCTTTTTTTGGAAACCATTCTGCAACAGATTTAATAGCGGCGGGAAAGTTCCCGGCCTCCCCAAATCCGAGCGCGGTTCTGGCAATAGCGAATCCCCCAGTACCTGCCGCAAACGAGTGACAGATGGCTGCTATGCTCCATATAATAATCGATATGGCGTAACCAATACGTGTTCCGATCTTGTCGATTAAGCGGCCAAATAATAATAAAGCGATTGCATAGGCACTTGTAAAAGCCATCACGATGTGGCTGTAATCCGTCTCCGTCCAGTTGAAATCCTTTGCCAGATTATCTTTCAGCAGCCCCATTACCTGGCGGTCGAGATAATTAATTGTCGTCGCAAAAAAAAGCAGGGTAACAACTACCCACCTGTATTTTCCTATCGGCTGCCGCATTGTTGTGTGATTTTATATTGACGACCTGATTGCGGCTATTTGCAGAATAAGCTCTTTTGTATTTGCTTTTAAAAAATCAAACTCTTTATTTTCCATTATGAATTTTGTAATTAGGTTGCTCCCTATCCCCACGGCAGAGACTCCCGCCCTGAACCAGTCCTGCAGGTTGTCATTATTCACGCCACCCGTTGGCATAAATAAAAGATCTGGAAATACTTCCTTCACCGATTTTACAAATCCAGGGCCTATAGTATTTCCCGGAAATAATTTGACCAGGCTGATCCCTGATTCCCTGGCCTGTATAAGGTCAGATGGCGTCATACAACCCGGTATCCAAAATATATTCTGTTCAAGACAGGCTTTATAGATAATGTCTGAATATCCTGGGCTGACGAGAAAATCCGCCCCTGCTTCTATACCCTTCGATACCATTTTTGAATCCAGCACGGTACCCAGTCCCAAAATGAGGTCCCTGAATTTTTTACCGGCGAGCTTTTGTAAGCTTTTGAAATTTTTTAAGGCCAGTTTCCCCCGGTTAGTATATTCTACCACGCGGATACCGGATTCGTATAAAGTTTCCAGCACCCGAATGCTTGTCGTTTCATCCGGATGATAATATAATGGCAAGACACCCTGCTCAACGATAGCCTGAATAATTTTTTCCCTTTTATGCATTCTGCTTGATTCTTGACAGTATGGTTTCCAGGTCCTGATCAGTCGAGTCACCCTTTTCGAAAAATTTTCCAAAACCTGCCGCAGTAGCAAACTGAATAACCTCCATTTCCGGAAGTTGCTTATATAATCCGTAAATCAATCCCGCCATAAAACTATCGCCCGTTCCCACTTTATCAAGAATCTGTTCACTTTGATAAACATATGAATCAGCCCATTCATGCGCTGAATACAGCGAAGCAAAATATAGAATTCCATCTGCGCCTTCTTCAAACCGAAATGTACACGCTACCGTTTTAACGCGCGCAAATCTCTTCAATATTTTAACAGAACTCTGGTGTGCGTGCTGAAGATAAGACGTTTTGTCTTTATTCTGAATAAGATGCGGATCCAAAGGTACGCCGAGTAAATCGTGCGCCGACCAGATATTACCCATTACCACATCACAATATGGCAATATTTCCGACATCACATGATGCGGGTTTCTTTGTTTCCATAATTTAGGCCGGTGATTGAGATCGATAGAAATTGTAATATTTCTTTTTGATGCTGCCCGCAGAGCTTCCAGGCAGACTTCAGCAACGGAATCACTCAGAGCCGGACTGATTGCACTAAAATGAAACCATGAAACATCATGCAATATATGTTCCCAATTTAACATGCCTGGTTTCAATTCCCCATATGAAGAATGGTCGCGGTCATAGATGACTGCCTGATTTTTGAGATCGGTCCCCTGCGCGAGATAGTAATTTCCAATCCGGCCTCCCGAAATTAAAATAGTATCTGTTGATATTTGCCTTTCATTCAATACTCCCAGTATGTCTCCAGATAAATAATTGTCAGGGAGTGCTGTACAATATGAAACAGGTAGTTTCCATTTTGCAAGTGCTGTGGCAACATTCAATTCAGCCCCACCCAGATAAACGGGCATTTGGTGCGATTTTAGCCATTGGCCTTCTACAGCCGGGGAAAACCTCAGGAGTAGTTCACCAAAACACAAAATCCTTCCCATGGTCGTGTATTTTTTGTCAGTCAGCTATTCTTACTGCCAGTTAAAGAAACTTCGGGCATTATAATAACAGATATCCCTTATCATCTTTCCGGTCCAATCCGGATCATTTGGTAATTCCCCATTTTCAATTTCTTCTCCAAACAACCCACAGAGTATCCTTCGAAAATATTCGTGCCTGGGGTACGAAAGAAAACTGCGCGAATCTGTTATCATTCCGATAAAACGGCTGATCAAACCCATATTCGACAGGGCGTTCAGCTGCTTTGTCATTCCTTCTTTCTGATCCAGAAACCACCAGGCGGAGCCCCATTGCACCTTTCCAGCTACGGAGCCGTCGTTAAAGTTACCAATCATAGTGGCCATCATTTCGTTATCCGCCGGATTATTATTGTATAAAATAGTGCGCGCCAAATGGTTCTCCTTATCCAATTGATTCAAAAAATTGCTCATGGATTTTGCCTGATGAAAATCCCCGATGGAATCCCAGCCTGTGTCCGGGCCGAGTTTGCGTAGCATCCGGCTATTATTATTCCGCAGGGCGCCCACGTGAAACTGTTGTACCCAGTTTTTTTCAAAATCCCATTCCGCAAATTGTAACAGCAGAGCGGATTGAAATATTTCGATTTCTTCGATTTCAGGGATATTCCCGGCACGGACTTTTTCGAAAATCCTTTTCAATTCGGAAATCGTCCACTTCTTTATATAAAACTGTTCCAGCCCATGATCCGATACCCTGCATCCAATGGAGTGAAAAAAATCATGCCGGTTTTTTAAGGCATCCAGAAATAGCTGGAATGTAGATACTGTTATGTTCGAAGATTCTTCTAATTTTTCCAAATATTTATTAAAAACTGCCGGGTCCGCGATGGCCATTGCCCGGTCGGGGCGAAAAGCCGGCAGGACTTTCAATTCCGGAGATTGCCTTTTGATTTTCTGGTGAAATTCAAGCGAGTCTGTCGGATCATCCGTTGTGCAAACAACTTCCACTTTCATTGATTTGAGAAGACCCAGTACATAAAAATCAGGAGTTTGTAACTTATGATTACAAATTTCATAAATTTCTTTTGCCGTTTCCGGATTCAGGATTTTATCGATTCCAAAATATCTTTGAAGTTCCAGGTGACTCCAGTGGTAAAGCGGATTGCGAAACGTGTATGGAACGGTTTCAGCCCATTTTAAAAATTTCTCCCAATCACTTTTTTCACCCGTAATAAATGATTCGTCAATTCCATTGAAACGCATCGCCCGCCATTTATAATGATCTCCCCGGAGCCAGATTTCAGTAAGATTCCCGAACCGGTGATTTTCAGCAATTTCCTGTGGAGGAAGGTGGCAATGATAATCTATGATAGGAAGTGCGGCAGCATGATCATGATACAGACGTTTGGCTGATTCAGTATTCAGCAAGAAATCATTATCCAAAAAATTCTTCATGAATAAATAAGTTTACAGCGATACGCCTCTTTTCCATGGAATAAAATCATCCTGATTCAGGAGAACGGCTTTCGGTATTATCTCGCCGCTGGCAACCCGGATACAAAAAGTCAAAATTTCTTCACCCATTTCTTCAAGTGATTTTTCACCCTCAATAATGCAACCCGTATCAATGTCAATAATATCCGGCATGCGGTTGGCGAGGGCCGAGTTGCTTGAAATTTTGATTGTCGGACAAACCGGATTGCCGGTAGGGGTACCAAGTCCTGTCGTAAACAATATCAGGTTTGCACCTGCTGCAGCCTGCCCTGTTGTTGCTTCCACGTCATTACCCGGCGTGCAGACCAGACTCAGGCCGGGTTTCATTGCAGGTTCGGTATAATCCAGAACATCCACGACGGGCGCATTGCCCCCTTTCTTTGCTGCCCCGGCAGATTTCATAGCATCAGTTATTAAACCATCCCGGATATTTCCGGGCGAAGGGTTCATATGAAAGCCGGACCCTGATCTTACTGCCGCCATCTCGTAATCCTTCATCAGTTGGATGAATTTTCTGGCAACGAATTCACTTTCGGAACGGTCTACGAGTTCCTGTTCCACGCCGCAGAGTTCAGGAAATTCAGCCAGTAAGACCCTGCCCCCCAGTCCAACAATCAGGTCTGCACAATAGCCCACTGCCGGATTGGCCGTGATGCCGCTGAAACCATCGCTGCCACCACATTTTACTCCAATGCAAAGTTTATCAAGGCGGGCCGGTTTCCTTTCCAGCCGGTTAATCATGTTCAGTCCTTCAAATGTTTTCCGGATTGCATTTTGAATCAATTGTTCTTCGCTGAGTGACTGCTGCTGCTCAAATACAAATACAGGTTTATTAAATGCAGGATCTGTTTTTTTTATATTTTCCAATAACTCCACAGATTGCAAATGCTGACAGCCCAGACTCAGTATGGTAATACCACCCACGTTCGGATGGCTGGCATATGCTGCTAATAATTTCCCCAAAACGGCCGAATCCTGGCGAACTCCACCACAACCCCCGTCATGGTTAAGAAAACGGATGCCATCCACATTTTTAAATACCCTTGACTGGCTTCCCGAAACCGCAAAAGAGAGTGTTTCTGCATCATCAAGTTTTTCACCGGATTGCTGGGCCTGGATGAGTGCTCTCGTAAAGGATTTATATTTTTCTGTTACTGAATACCCCAGTTCCCCCTGCAATACTTCCCGTATCACGTCGAGGTTCCGGTTTTCGCAAAATACCGTTGGAATGAATAACCAGTAATTTGCAGTACCCACTCTTCCATCTGCACGATGATAACCATTGAAATATCTCTCCTTAAATTTAGATATATCTGGCGGGGACCAGGCATAGCGTGCATTTCGGAAATCGTAGTTCCGGGATGCGTGTTTCAGGTTTTCAGTGGAAACGCGGCTGCCGGCAATAACCTTTGTCTCCGTCTTACCTACAAGCACTCCATACATGATAACCTCTGAACCGGCAGGCATATCATGCATATAAAACTTGTGTTTGACCGGGATATTTTCCTTCAACGTGTACAAGGCACCACTGTATTCAACCGTATCCCCTGCCGTAAAATTTTTTAATGCAACCAGAATGTTGTCTGCCGGGTGAATCCTGAGAATATAGCTCTTCGTCATATTAATTTACCTGGAACCAGGTCCATACCCAAATTTACGGAAGCAAAGTCCATAGTCATAAAAACTATACTTTTGGTTTTTAAATATATTAAGTGAAAAAATGTTTCTGCATACTGTCATTTGTTTTCCTGTATTCTTATATAAAGGCGCAGGATTCATCGGCATTTATTTGCCTCAATCAGGAGGGGTTTTATCCGAATGCACCTAAAATAGCGGTCGTTGTAGGTTCTGTCAACAAACCTTTTGCGAATAATTCGTCGTCTTTTTATGTGATCTCCGAAACCAGCGGCGACACAGCATTCCAGGGTAAGCTCTCCGCTACCCGCCGGTCCCTGAATTCTTCAAACGAGTGTCGGATAGCAGATTTCGGTGTCTTTACGCGGAAGGGCAGCTACAGGCTTGCCGTGGCTGGCTGTTGCCGGTCGTATCCGTTCCGAATTGAAGAAAAAGTGCACCATCCGGCTGCAGCAGCTTCGTTGAAAGCGTTTTATTTCCAAAGGGCTTCCATGGACCTTGATCCGGTTTATGCGGGAAAATGGAGCCGTCAGGCAGGACACCCCGACGATTCCGTGATAATACATCCGTCGGCGGCATCCACCCGGCGAAAAACAGGCTCCATTATTTCAACTCCCGGAGGATGGTATGATGCAGGCGACTATAATAAATACATAGTTAATTCGGGTATTACCATGGCCACCCTGCTCTCTGCCTATGAAGACTTTAAATCTTATTTCGATACCCTGCACACAAATATCCCAAAACCTCAAAAACCCATCCCGGATTTACTAAATGAAATATTATATAATCTACGGTGGATGCTGAGTATGCAGGATCCCGATGATGGCGGTGTTTATAACAAATGCACGAATGCGTCCTTTGATCCGATGGTCATGCCGGATGCCGCACGCAACCCTCGTTACGTTGTGCAAAAAGGAACCGCCGCCACACTTGACCTGGCGGCGGTTGCAGCACAGGCCGCAAGGGTTTTTAAGTTATATCAAACCGAATTACCCGGATTAAGTGACAGTTGTGTAGTGGCTGCCGAAAAGGCCTGGATCTGGGCCACAAAGCATCCGGATCAGGCGTATGATCAAAATGCCATGAATCGGTTATTTGATCCAAAAATAATTACAGGAGGATACGGTGACAGGAAATTTTCTGACGAATGGTTTTGGGCCGCCTGTGAATTGTACGTTTCGACGGCCAATGAAAAATACAAGGATACGATTTCAAAATTTCTCAGTTACCCGTTTGGACTACCTTCCTGGTCCGAAACCGGATTACTGGGATATTATTGTTTAATGCGCAATATCGGAAACCATATTTTGCCCGAAATGAAAGATACTATCAGACGGATACTAATCCGTATGGCAGATGACTATCTAAAGGCATCGGAAGAAACCGCCTTTTTAACAGTAATGGGCGGACGGAAATCAGATTTCAACTGGGGCAGCAATGCCAATGCTGCAAATCAGGGAATTCTGCTTATTCAGGTTTACAACCTGACCAGAAGCCGTAAATACCTGGATGCAGCGCTGGGCAACCTGGATTACATCTGCGGAAGAAATGCCACCGGATATTGCTTTATCACGGGTATCGGAAGCTTTTCGACGAAACATCCACACCACCGTCAATCTGTTGCAGATGGTGTTACGGATCCCGTGCCGGGGTTGCTTGCTGGCGGACCAAACCCCGGCGAACAGGATCGCTGTCATTATGAATTTCACGAACCGGAAACGGCCTATGTGGATTCTGACTGTGCCTATGCCTCAAATGAAATTGCAATCAACTGGAATGCCCCCCTGGTTTACCTCGCCAATGCGGTCGAAGTGCTGGAAAATAACTAATCCACCAACAGGTTATGCATGATCCCCGAAATTGTCAACTTGGTTTCTTTAATTGAAACTGAACCCTTACTTTTGCAACCCTGATGACCCGAAGTTCGGGGCGTAGCGTAGCCCGGTCATCGCGCCTGGTTTGGGACCAGGAGGTCGCAAGTTCGAATCTTGCCGCCCCGACACAGGATTAACAAAGCCTCCGCATTCCGGAGGCTTTTCCTTTACAGAAAACAGAACACCCGGTTTATCGGAATCGTACGATTTTGATCTGAAATTATTTGCCACTCTGTTGAAAATCATTTTGATAGGATAAAGGCATCCCTGGTGTACTAATCAGGAAAATTTTAAACCCGAAAATAAACGGGCCATGATCAGGAATTATTTCAAAATTGCATTCCGGAATCTCAGGAAAAACAAAACCTTCTCGTTCATAAATATTTTTGGACTGTCTGTCGGGCTCACTTCTTTTTTATAAATAGCTGCATTTGTTTATAATGAACTTAGTTATGATAAATACCCGGCCGAATCCGACTTAATATATCGGGTAAACCTGTCGGTTCTCGGAAATATGATACCTACCGGTCATGCAGAAGTTTCAGGTAAAATCATGTTATAAAATTATATTTGTAACAGCCATAATTCGTTGAATGGCTCACCATCATTAAACAACAGTTATGCTGGATATAAATATCGCCGCCCCGGATTTTGAATTAAATGCTACGCCAGATCAGAAATTTTCCCTAAGTGAACTCAAAGGAAAAAATGTTATTCTCGCTTTTTATCCCGCTGACTGGAGTCCGGTCTGTGGTGATCAAATGGGTCTCTACAACGAAATGCTTCGGTATTTCGCTAAGTATAATGCAGAAATTCTGGGTATTTCAGTAGACGGGAAATGGTGCCATGCGGCATTTCGGGAAGTCCGGAAATTACATTTTACCCTTCTGGCTGATTTTGAACCAAAGGGCGCCGTTGCAAAAAAATATGGCGTATATGATATAAAAGAAGGCCGAAGCGAACGTGCTCTTTTTGTTATTGATACCCTCGGAATCATACGCTGGAGTTATCTTTCACCGGTTGGAATTAACCCGGGAGCAGATGGAATTCTGAATGCGCTGGAAATGATAACTACCAGGAAGTAAATTTGCCGAATTTACATCTCCCGCAACGGCATGGTATTTCTGTTCCGGCTTTCCGTTTTGTTTTTGGGGTTTAATGCAGTACATTGAAGCATGTAAAATTTCGAATTGAAAGAATGAATAAGGATAAATACGAATTTCATGATCTGACTCTGCTCATCACTCATTACAACCGGAGTAGTTCCCTGGCCCGCCTTTTATCGACCTTTAAAATGCAGAATTGCATTTTTGGCGATATTGTAGTTTCAGATGATGGAAGTAAACCCGAACATCTCTCCCAATTGGAAAAACTACAGTCTGAATATACATTTCAATTAATAACAACTCCCGTAAATAAAGGATTAGGCAACAATATCAATAAAGGGCAGGATGCGGTTAAAACACCTTATACACTTTATATCCAGGAGGATTTTCTGCCCGTGGAAGATTTCGCGTTGCATCTGCAGGACGCCTGGGATTTTATGAATGAACGAAAAGAACTGGATATCGTACGCTTTTATGCTTATTATAACTACCCATATCTGATTCCATTTAAAAATGGTTATTCCGAAATGAAAATTCCCGCTATAGCTCTGAACTATACTAAAATATATTTTTACAGCGATCATCCTCATTTACGCCGCAGTTCATTTTTTGAAAAATTTGGGCGTTATGCGGAAGGATTAAAAGGCGATAAAACAGAATATAAAATGTGCATTTCCTTTATTCAGAAAAAAGGAAAAGGTCTATTTTACAACGATTTTAAAGGTTTATTCGATCAGGTTAATTCCGAGATTGAACCAAGCACTATGACCCGCAGCAGTTGGACTCAAAGTAAGAACAGACTGGTTAAAATTGTCCGGGATTTCTACCGGCAGGTAAAGTACAATCTGGATCTAAAGTTCAGCAAATAGACTACCAATTGACGCCCGATCGTCCAAAAATTTGACAGTGTCCCCTAGTTTTATTCCGCTTTAAGGCTTTTAACCGGATTCGTCATAGCCACTTTCAGGCTTTGGACGGATATCAAAGCAAAAGCGATGATGGTCACAAAACATCCCGCAATCAGGTAAATACTTATTGATGGAATAATTCTGTATGCAAACTGTCTGAGCCACTGGTTCGTGAAATAATAGGCAAGCGGCCAGGCAATCAGATTGGCTATGAAAATCAACCCGGCAAATTCCTTAATGATGAGCGAAACAATATTATGCAATTCAGCCCCCAGCACTTTTCGAACGGCTATTTCCTTAATCCGCCTGGTAAGCGCCAGCGTCAATACCCCGAATATCCCCAATAACACAATCAGCAGCATCAGGCCACTGGCTATGCTGGCAGCTTTTTTCAGTTGCATTTCTAATTGATACATGGACTGTAATTTGTCGTCCATAAAAACAAAATCAAAAGGAGCCGAAGGTGAAAGCTCTTTCCATTTTGCCCTGACCATCTCGATGGACTTTGACAGATTTCCAGCCTGCAATTTTACCGTCATAAAACGATAGGGATTCCCATCTTTCACATTAAATAAAAGCAGTGGTTTAATGAGTTCGTGCAGCGATGCCAAATGAAAGTCCTTTATTACACCAACTACCGTTAAGTCACCACCGCCATCTGGTAATTTAATTTTCTTCCCAACCGCCGAACTCCAGCCGAATATTTTCATGGCCGATTCATTGATTACGGCTTCACCGGTGTAGATCCCGCTAATCTGGTCCCTGAAAAACCTGCCTTCCGTTATACTAATTCCAAAAGTAGACGCATATCTTTCATCTACCGTGATGGTCTGAATGCTAACCGGTAGGCCATTATAATTGCCTTCAGGATTTACCCCCTGTTGACCGGGTGGTGTTTTTTCCGGAATATCAAAAGAAACCGTCGCATCCTTTATCACGCGTGATCTTAAAAGTCCATCCCGGATCGACTCGATCCTGACCACTCCGGCTGAATCCCATTGTTTGGGAAATGCGGTAATAACCATCAGCCTGTCTTTATCATATCCAAGATCCTTATCAAAAAAATATTTAATCTGCCTCGAAAGTGTCATGGAGAAAATAAAGACTCCGATAGCAATTGTAAATTGCAGGACCAGTAACGACTTACGAATCAATTTTCCCTTTTCTATTGAACCTAATTTTCCCTTTACCGAACTGATTATTTCGGATCCGCTTAGAATCAGCGCCGGATAAATTCCAGCCAGGATTCCAACGATTAAAACAAGAAGTCCGAGAAGATAGACCTCGCGCAAACCAAATCCGTTTACCGGTTGCAGTGCAGTATTCAATACATCATTAAAGAGAGGGCGGAAGGTTCCATATAACAAAACGGACAATATAGCCGCTAGCAAACTAAGTAAAACGGACTCTATCAGGTATTGCATAACCAACTGCCTCCGGCGACCACCAAATACTTTTCTGAGACCGATTTCCTTAATCCGGTAGGCAGATGTGCCGATCATTATATTTATAAAATTGATAACTGCCAGCAGCAATATACCCAGCGCTACCACTGAAAGTATAGATAATGTTTTGGCAATAACAGCGTGGTTGGACGTCAAATAAAAAGTATCCAACGGATTCAATTGAATCTGCAGGTTTTTGTTGATCGATTCAGGCGAATTCAATGTCAGTAATCTCTTCATCGGACCATTCAGCTGTTCAGGTTTTACCCCGTTTTGCAACTGCATAAAACAAACCGTATTAAAACCATTCCAGGATTCTTCACCGGATCCTCCGGGATAATATTGATTACCCTCAAATGGAATATACATCGCATATCCGTCTTTTGAATACATATTCGTTACGGTAGTATAAGGCATGGCTTTCATAACGGCCGAAACTTTGTATTCTGTTATATTTCCGGAGAGATTTGTAAACTCAATTGTTTTATTGATAACATTTTTTTTGCCAAATAATTTCATGGCTAAGTTTTCCGTAATAACAACTGAGCGATTGTTATAAAATGCATGTGCCGGATTTCCATATAACAGTTGAAATCCATACATGGTTATTAAGCTGGTGTCCGCAATGGCGACATCTTCTTTAAAATGTTTATCACCCGCCGATACTACGTTAACTACAGGGTTAAACCGGTAGTAATTAGCGACCAGCCCGGGGTAATTTTCTTTGAGCGATTTGGCCAATGGTCCAACCGTTGTCATTTCGGGTCCGGTATTCGCAATTTTCCAAATGCTGTTCAGATAATACTGCTGATGAACGTTTTTAATATCTGCATTCACTGAGCCTTCATGCAGAATATATTGCCCGATCAGAAGACAAAAGCTAATACCAATTGCCAGGCAGAACACGTTAAGCGCAGAAAACATCTTATGCCTTGTTAATTGCCGCAGGGCAATCAGGAAATAGTTTTTTATCATGCTGATGGATTTAGGCTTTGTAAGATTTCTCCTCAGTCATTCCAATAAAATGCCATGAATTATCTTGCTATTAATCAATCTTTTAACCAGGTCTTTTCTTCTCAACTGTACGCTTTTGATGCAAAGGGTGTGCGGATTTCGGTGGTCTGCCAGGGGTATATTTCAATACTTTCCTGCGCGGCAATGAAATGCTGGTGTTTCATATTCCCATCACGCTTCCATAATAACTTTTAAGGCATTAAACTTTGACAGCTGCCTTTTTTTCTTTCTTCATGCCGGATAAAGTACAAAATTCTACATAATCCCTTTTGACCGCCTGGCTATAGTTTCTGCCAAAATTAAGAACATCGTCCTGCCACTGTTTATTTTCTCCAAACGCACTCAGTTCATCTACCACAGCGGCGCCCTTCCAACCGGAACTCCTGATTTGGGCCGAAGCCGTCAGAATAGCCATATCGTTGATGATCTGGTAAAGATCCCGATACTGATCCCGTACGAGCTTAAAATCAAAGCTGTCTTTGGTTGGTTGCATTTCCTGAATCAAATAGGAATCATTTCTGAAATGTCCATAACTTAAAAGTGCAGGTGGAATGTTTTGCATGCGCTGTTGAATATTGACAACACGCTGGGCTTCGGACTCCCATTGCGCTTGTTGTACAGATATATATTTTTCAGCTGACGGTGGAATTGACTGCTTCATTTCCATCAGCATATGTTTATCATCCTGATTATTACTGCTCAATAAAAATAAATATCTTTTTAATCCCAGGCTTCCCGTTCCTGCCATGCGAAAAGCAACATCCTGAACCTCGAAATTATACGGACTATAGCTGTTATGTTTCAGCCAATCGTTTAAATAAGCAGTCAACTCTGTTTTTAATTTCGGTTCCAGAGCGAAATGACGTGGATGTTCCAGCAATATGGCCAGACTGTCTTTACGTCTGACGGTTCTCTTCCGCAATATCCGTTTATCTTTTCGCTTGCTTACAGTTTCTAAAAATTTATAAACGATACCCTTTGCCGTTTGCGGTTCAATATAATAAGCCTTCCCTTTGGCGAGCGTTTCCGAATATATTTTCAGAAAAAGTTGTGCCATTTTCAGAGCCTTCGCTTCCTCAATTTTAAGAGAGTCAAAGGCAACGAAAATACTGCAGACCATCCTCGCAATATCCAGTACGGCGGGTGCCAGCATCGCATCATCAAAATCATTGATGTCAAAATACACCAGCCGGTTGTCGCCCTTGAAACTACCGTAATTCTCCAGGTGAAGATCGCCACAGATCCATGAAAGCGGCGAATGAGGCAGCGGGTTATGCCCGTGCAGATCTTCGTAAAATAAATGTGCGGTTCCCCTGAAAAAACGGAATGCATCCCCCTGCATCAGTTTGTATTTCACTTTCAGCATTTCCGGAATCCGGCCTTCGTTAAACGCTTCAATTCTTGTAAGACAATTTCTCATGTTCAAATAATTCATTAAATATCAACAATTCGACCGAAATACAGATCTTTATTCACTTTATGCGCAATACAACAAAACTGAAACAGGTGCTGCTGAAATACGACCTGGCTATTTCCATGGAAGAAGAAAGCCTCTTAAAAATTACCCTGGTCGATAAAATTACCGGAAGCCTCATCCACTTTGAACACAGTTCCTATAGTAACCTGTTAAGCAAGTGTTATTCATATTTTTTAAAGCAGCTAAAAAACGAAGAAATCCCCGGTAAAAAGCTAAAATAAAACTGAATCTGATTAATGCACGATTTGCCCATATACCGCTTAAGATTCGTCTAAGATTCGTCTAAGATTCGTCTAAACATCGTCCGCATCCCGTCGGCAGGTACTACCCGTGTTTGTCTTTTTTATTTTACCAAGGCGTCGGCCCCTGCATTCCTTGTCTAGACTCGGCACGCGGCATGACGTCTTTCTTCTGAACAACGGATTGTATAAATTATTTTATCGTTGCTTCATATTGCTTCATGTTGCTTCAACCTGCTTCATGTTGCTTCAACCTGCTTCACATTGCTTCAACCTGCTTCACATTGCTTCAACCTGCCTCATATCGCTTCGTGAAGCTGTGCCGTCTCGGCTAATCTGAACGGCGGTCGAAAGATCTTCCGGCGCCTCAGTGTTTAACCGGCTGATGTTGGAGGAGTTGGTTGAGGATTTCAGTCATTTGCAAGGGGGATATCTTCTCCACAAGGTGGGCCTGTGTGTTTCCCTTCTTCTTCCATTCGTTGAAACCGTCTGCGTTAATTTCGCAGCTCCCCATTTCAAGATCATAATATTTCTGCCAGCCTTTTATCGCGACAAAAACGGCTGTTTCGTCCCAGCTCATTCTTCCGGCACTGTCTTCGGCTGCCATTGGAATACATATTGCAAAAACATCTTTTACAGGACTCGCACGGATCCGATCGTTTTCAATCAAAGGAAGACCCGTTTTGATTTTCTGACCGATCTCAAATCCGCTGAATAAAATGGTCGTAGGCCATGCTGCTAAAACTCTTTTGGTCGCATTTACATCCATCATAAGGTTAAATTCTTTTCCGGACGGGAACCGACCTCCCATGCATACGAGATTTTTGACTTTCTGTTTAACCAGTTCCAGCCCGTTTAAGGAGGAATTGGTATCGGGTAGAGACCCCAGCAAATTTGCGAGATTGGTGAGGAAGCCAACCGTTATGATGGTCACTGAATGATCCGGTTGGGCAGCGAGGATTTTTCTGTAAAGTGTCAGTGCGTCGGGCACATCCAGGTTACTCTGAACCTTGTGAGGATAACGACGAATAACGGAATCTGTCCAATGTTGTTTGTCTCCTAATGTGACTGCATTTCCGCTGACCAGTCCGATCGGAATTTCCGGCCTATTGAAATATGTATTAAAAACATTGATTGCTGCAGCTGCGTTTTGATGTCTGGAGCTGGCCATGGTAGCCAGGATTTGAACCCAGCCGCTGTCTGCGAAACTGTGTAATAAAGTAATAGCGCCCACATCATCATAATCAGGACCAAAATCCGTATCAAAAATTACAGAAACGGGGTAGGCATTCCTTGTGAATTCCGGCTGGGAATAAACGCATCTAAAGTTGAAAGTTAAAATTCCAAGCAGAAAAAAGAGTCTGTGGAGCATAAAATTTAATATACAAGACTACATTAAATTTTGAAAAAAATAATGATCCAGGCGAAAAGCTTCCCTACCTATATTAAAGATGATAAATCAATGCCTGTGTGCGGGTGAACCATTCGCATAACGGCTCAAAAACTCTTTTTTGGAATCTTTGTAATTAGAAACCATGCCCAGTTTGAAAAGACTGTAGATATAAATCCAGGCCAGGTCGAGCTGATAAGGCAGGAAACCAGCCCGCGCGCTTCCCGGAAAAAGGTGGTGATTGTTATGCCATTCGCCCGAAAGCATGCCGGGACGCGTCTGATTGATGGACAAATTGGATCGGTCGAAGTCTATGCCATCCACATGCATATCCTTTCCCTTACCATGGCCTGTATAGTTAAATGCCCTTACCAAAACAAACCATAAAAAGGCACCGCTGAAACAGGCCAGTGCAAGTCCGTTTCCTCCAAGAAGATATAATACTCCATACCAAAAAGCCCAGTTGAGCAGCCATAAGGCGACAACATAGGCTGGCTTGGATACTGAACCCCAGGACTGGTATTGTTCAAATGAATTCAGGCCTACCCCGGTATGACTTAAAAAATTCCGCACGCGCTGATATTTTTCGCGGGTCAGATCTTTTGATATACTTTGATGATTTACATCTGAAAGCATACAATACATGAACCCACCCATTGGATTATAGGGATCTCCTGGCTCGTCCGATTTTACATGATGAACATGGTGAGAGATCACATAAATTTCTTCGGGAAATGTTTTAATAACCAGATTTTGTGTCAGCAGCCGAAATATCGGGTGGCT
>Ga0206904_1123_pt1 | contig 18945 bp, 22 predicted proteins | sample Alteio_BWOrgHeat_42_FD_152981 | JGI IMG/M metagenome (GOLD analysis project Ga0206904, IMG submission 152981) | Enriched cells from forest soil in Barre Woods Harvard Forest LTER site, Petersham, Massachusetts, United States -... | ecosystem: Environmental > Terrestrial > Soil > Temperate forest >...
TGCAAGCCATATCCGGAATAGCCTTCTCATAGGATTACTGTACCTGTGACAACGTCTGCAGCATCTGATCGGAAGCGGTAAGGACTTTCGTATTCATCTCATAAGCACGCTGGGCGGTAATCAGAGTAGTGATCTCCGTCACCGGATTGACGTTGGAAGATTCCAGAAACCCTTGTTCGATATTGCCGACGCCATCAATCCCCGGAGTGCCGATGACTGGCGAACCTGACGCCTGCGTTTCGCTAAGCAGGTTGTTGCCCATCAATTGAAGGCCATTGGGATTGATGAAGGTGGCAAGTTGTATCTGTCCCAGGTTGCTGGGATTTACCTGATTTGGAATCGTCGCCTCCACTACGCCTGAAGTATTGATGCTGACGCTGGTGGCATCGGTCGGTATAGTAATGTTGGGGGTAAGGGGATACCCATCCGCGTTTACTATTTCTCCGGTCGGTGAAACCTGAAACGTGCCGTCACGCGTATAGGCGGTGCTGCCGTCGGGCATGGTAATCTGGAAATAACCGCGTCCGCTGATGGCTAGATCGAGCGGGCCTGAGGTGGAAGCCGGTATTCCTTGCGATAAATCATGATGAATCGCTGCGGTCTGCACACCCAGGCCAAGCTGCGTGCCGGTCGGTATGATGGTTCCGGTATCGCTGGATGTCGCCCCGACACGCCGCATGTCTATGTAAAGCAGATCACGGAATTCCGGTATATTGCGTTTATAGCCGGTGGTGCTTACGTTTGCCAGGTTCTGGGAAATGACATCCACACTGGTCTGTTGGGCCTGCAGGCCGCTTGCGGCGATATCCAGTGAAAGAAACATTTATCATCCTTTATGTTAGTATCTTCGTGTAACTAAATGCTATAATGTCATCCCGCTATTTGACAACGGGATCTTCAGCAAAAATAGTATGACAGCATATTATTTAGAAAGTAATATTTATTCATCATGAATATACCTTCGCAAGCGTATCGGATGCCTTGCGTGACAGCGTATCAATTGTACTCATATACGTGGCAGTATCGCTTACACTACGCGCTACATACATCATATGTGTCAGCGCCAGCACCGGCTTTATGTTTGAGCTTTCCAGCATTCCGTTGACCACAGTAAAATTTTCGGCAGGCTTGGGTTTTGCATCCGATTTATACATGGTATTGCCGACACGTTCCATTAATTGCTCATTATCGAACTGAACAATCTTCAGAATAGCGCGGTCGGTATTATCCACGCTGATAGTACCGTCATCGCGGATTTGCACTACTCTGTCAACATCATCAAATGTGATGTTTTGATTTCCCTGATCCATCACCGGATAGCCGTCCGATGTTTCTAGTATGCCTGCCGGACTGACCTTGAAATTGCCGTTACGTGTATACCGGGGTCCCAGAGGCGTCTGGACGACAAAGTATCCCCGGCCTTCGATAGCGGCGTCGAGAGGGGCGTTGGTGGTGGTTAAAGCACCCTGTGACGTATCGCGGTATGTGGCGATGTCGTTGGCATAGGCAACTTTGCCTTCCTTGGTGGTATCGGGGACAAGGTAATCCTTGAACAGCAGGCTGCTGCCGTCATAGCCGCTGGTGGTCATATTGGCGAGATTGTTTGACGTGACTTCCATGTCACGAAAAATACCTATCTCCTTAGATAAGGCGACGTATATGCCGGTATCCATTTTTATTCATTCCCTGTAGAAAGAATCCAACAGAGTTAATAAGCAAGTCTTGTGTCATAGGATATGTTGTTCTTCCTCTTCCATGGTGAGGAGGCGGATTTCATCGGCGAGGCAAAGCCGTGCTTGGAAAATCCGATGAGAGTCAGCCCCTCACCCAATCCTCTTCCAAAGGGAGAAGGCTTTTGTATCCGGCAGTTTTTTCCTATTTCAGGCTGTTAAAAATTTCCCTGGCAGCCTTCTCAGGGTGCGGCGCCTGGGTAATCGGACGGCCTATCACTAAATAATCCGCACCTTTCTTTATGGCTTCGGCAGGGGTGAGGGTGCGTTTCTGATCGTCTTTGGCGTTGATATCCGAGCGTATGCCCGGCACCACGAGTACGAATTCATTGCCGCATTGCTTGCGCAGGCGGGTAATTTCGTAAGGAGAGCACACGACACCGTCAAGACGGCAGCTTTGCGCCAGATCGGCAAGGCGCGCCACCTCATCATTCAGGTTATCCCTAATGCCTACCATGGTCAGATCCGCCTGATCCAGGCTGGTAAGCACCGTTACGCCGATAATGAGCGGGCGCTCCTTGCCCGTGAGGGTGGCTACCTCCATGGAGGCGTCTATCGCCGCCTGGAGCATCGCACGGCCCCCGGAGGTGTGCACGGTCATCATGAAGCTGTCAATCCCGGCGGTGGCACGGATTGCCTTGGCGACGGTATTGGGAATATCGTGAAACTTAAGATCAAGGAATACCGGAATATTATGGTGCGCGAGCGTGCGCACCCCGCTTGCGCCGTTGGCGGTGAAGAATTCAAGCCCAAGCTTCACCACGCCGATACTTCCACGTAAAGCCTTTATGAGTCTATCCGCCACTTCAATATCCGTTGTATCCAGGGCGCAGATTATCGGGTTCTTCATAAGCATTAAGAAACAGTTAAGTATTTATTTGCGGAGTTTTATGCTATAGGGACAAACACTATATCATAAGAGTGATGTGAAATAAATGCGTATATTAATAGTAACCGGCCTGTCCGGCGCCGGGAAATCGGTGGCGCTTAAGACATTGGAGGATATGGGCTGCGAGGCGGTAGACAGTGTCCCTCTGCTGATGGTTCCTTCACTGGTGGCATCAGGGGATAATGAAGCGGGAAGCCTTGCCATCGGCGCGGATGTGCGCAGCAGGGATTTTTCATTTCCGCATTTTCAGGAGATGATTGCGGCGCTCAAGGCGAACAGCGCCAACGAGGTGCATATTATTTTTCTTGATTGTGATAATGCCGTGCTGCAGTTGCGTTTTACCGAGACCCGCCGAAGGCATCCGTTGGCACTGGACCGTCCGGTGATTGACGGGATTCTGCATGAGCGAGAATTACTGGCAGGTTTGCGCGACATAGCAGACATCACATTTGACACCAGTGAATGGAAAACTGCGGATTTGCGCAATGCCATACGCGGTTATTATGGCAATAAGACCAAAGTGCTGTCCGTGTTCGTTACCTCTTTTTCCTTCAAACGTGGCGTTCCGCGTGACGCGGATATGGTATTTGACGTTCGTTTCCTGCGGAATCCCTTTTATGAAGATGAGCTGCGTGACCTAAGTGGTTTGGACGAGGCGGTGGTGGAATTCGTCATGGCGGATCCAGACGAAGCGCTTTTCTTCAATAATATAACACGGTTAATCCTGCCGCTCCTCCCGCGCTACCTCAAGGAGGGCAAGAGCTACCTGACCATCGCCATAGGCTGCACGGGCGGGCAGCATCGCTCGGTTTTCCTGTGTGAAAAGCTTGCTGGATTTTTGCGGCAGAAGGAGTATAAAGTGGGCGTTCGTCACCGTGATCTGGACGTCAATATGAAGGGCAGAAAATAATGATTGGAATAGTGGTGGTTTCGCACGGAAAGCTGGCGCAGTATTTTATTTCCGCAGCGGAGCATGTGGTAGGTAAGCAGGCTAATATAAAGGCGATATGCATCGAGCCTGAGGATGATATGGAACAACGCCGTGAAGATATCATCACGGCGGCAAGAGAAGTGGATAGCGGCGCGGGAGTTGTCATTCTGACCGACATGTTTGGCGGCACGCCTTCCAACCTTGCCATATCCATCATGGGGAAAGTCCCGGTGGAAGTGATCGCGGGAGTGAATTTGCCTCTGCTGGTAAAACTTGCCAGTATACGCTCTACCGTCCCGATTCATGAAGCGGTTGGGATGGCGCAGGAAGCGGGACGAAAATATATCAATGTGGCCAGCAACCTTCTTGCCAAAGAAGCCAGCTAATCCATGAGCGATACCGCTGAAGCTACTATAAAGATTATCAATAAAAAGGGCCTGCACGCGCGCGCAGCGGCCAAGTTCGTAAAGACTGTAGGCATGTTCGAGGTGCATATATTGGTTGCCAAGATCGCAGGCGCAGGAGTGGCGGCGGGCGGCGAAGCAGTGGAGGTCTCCGGTGGCTCGATATTAGGGCTTATGATGCTTGGTGCCGAATGCAATTCCACCCTGCGCCTGCGTGCGAGCGGTGCACAGGCAGTAAAAGCTGTGGATGCGCTGCGTAAGCTGATGGAAGACAAGTTCGGCGAGGAATAATATGTTTTATTTTCGTCATACCGCGACGAAGCCCACGGCATTTTAGGAAATAGCATGAGATCCCGTGCTTTTACACGGGATGACGAATTATTCGGAATCACTATAGCCAGTAATATTGCAAGCTTACTCACTTGCCCAAATTCCAATACCTATCCGTCATTCCGGCGAAAGCCGGAATCTCAGTCTTTCTCCATGAGATACCGCTGTCAAGCAGCGGTATGACGATCTTTTTTTTATTCAGGTGAATGAGTATAGTTTACAGCTTTATCCCTAATATTTTCGCCAGTTCGGCATAGCCGTTCTCCAGCTCGCTCGGCTCATCCTTGCGCTGCCGGAGGAAATTGTCAATCGCCGGATAAATCATGATGGCACGATCTACATCGGGGTCCGTACCTTTTTTATAGGCTCCGAGGCGTATCATTTCCGCCATGTTTTCATAGGTGGAGATAATCTGCCGCGCAGTCACGACCAGCCGGTTTTCCACTTCTGTATTACAGTCCGGCATCGTTCTGGAAACGCTTCTGAGAACATTGATAGCCGGGAACCTGCCACGTTCGGCAATGGCGCGATCTAACACTATATGCCCGTCCAATATGCCCCGCACGGCGTCGGCGATCGGCTCGTTATGGTCGTCGCCGTCCACCAGCACGCTGAACATCCCCGTGATGGAGCCTTGTGTCGCCGTGCCTGGACCAGCACGCTCCAGTACGTGCGGCAGCTCAGAAAATACCGTCGGCGTATACCCCTTGGTGGTCGGTGGCTCGCCTGCAGAGAGGCCTATTTCCCGCTGCGCCATGGCAAAACGTGTGACCGAGTCCATGATGCAAAGCACGTTCTTGCCTTGATCGCGGAAATATTCTGCAACACACAGTGTTGCATAGGTTGCCTGACGGCGCAGCAGTGCTGAATCGCCAGAGGTTGCTACCACCACGACGGAACGTTTTAAGCCATCTTGGCCAAGATCGTCTTCAATGAATTCCTGCACCTCGCGGCTGCGTTCGCCCACAAGGCCGATGACGTTGACATCCGCCTGCGAATAGCGTGCCAGCATGGACATCAGCACTGACTTGCCGACCCCGGAGCCTGCGAATATTCCCATGCGCTGGCCTTTGCAGCAGGAAAGAAAGGTGTTCACCGCACGGATACCCAGATCAATCTTTCCCTTCACCCGTTGGCGCGTATGGGCGGGCAGGGGTTTTGCATGCAGTTTATACGCGGTGTTTCCCAGAGGTATAATGCCTTTGCTGTCCATCGGCTCGCAGAGCGCGTTCATGACGCGTCCCAGCCAGGATTCATCCGGATATATGGCGGATTCAGAGCTTACGAATACCACCTTCGCGCCCAGCCCTATGCCCTCCAAAGAACTGAATGGCATCAGCAAAGCGCGATCCTCACGAAATCCCACCACCTCGCAGAGTGTTTTTGGAATGACGCCGTTGATTGGAGCCAGCCCCTCTATCTGACACCGCGCACCAACGCTTAAAATTTTTTCAATCCCGCTGCATTCTACCAACAGCCCTTTGATGGATATGACCCTCCCTACGAGATTATGAGTTGGCAAATGCGAAATCTCGGTTAGGATACTTTTAAGCATAACTTGAATATATAGCCTATGATGAACGAGAGCGAAATACGGAAAGAGTTTACCGACGCGGGCGCAATATTGAAAGGCCATTTTATCCTTTCCTCCGGCCTGCACAGCGCCACCTACCTGCAGTGTGCGCGGGTGCTGATGGATCCGGGACGTGCGGAAAGAGTATGCACCGCTTTGGCGGAGAAGGTAAGGCAGGCATTGGTGGGGACTTCTTTTGATCTGGTGGTTGCCCCGGCCATGGGCGGCGTAATCGTGGGCTATGAGATGGGACGACAGCTGGGCGTACCTTCTATTTTCTGCGAGCGTGAAAATGGCGTGTTTACCTTCCGGCGCGGGTTTGCCATCGAAAAAGGCGCCAAAATACTCGTGGTGGAAGACGTCGTCACCACGGCGAAGTCTTCGCTGGAGACAATCGCATGCATCAAAGCACATGGTGGCGTTGCAATAGCTGAGGCTTCACTGATTGATCGACGCGGTAGCGGCGCGCAGAACCTTGAAGTGCCGCTGATTTCCTTGCTAAAATTGGAGGTGCCGACCTATAAGCCCGATGCACTTCCAGAGCATTTACAACCTATCCCTGCGATCAAGCCAGGGAGCCGATTTTTGAAAAACTAATCCGCAATTACAGTTCTGGCGATTGTCAGCACATAAACGTCTGGCACACCTGCATCATGCAAGGCGCGGGAACAGGCATCCAGCGTTGCACCGGTAGTCATAACATCGTCCACAAGGATAACGCATTTGCCTTTGAGCAATGCCCGTTTGGATGGTGTTACCTGAAAGGCAGCGCGCATGTTATCTATACGCTGCCTGCGGCTTAAGCCCGATTGTGGCGGAGTCTTACGTGTGCGTTGCAGTGTATCTGGCAGTACCGGCAGGTTTATATGCTTTCCCAGCGCGTGCGCCAGTAATGCCGCCTGGTTATATCTACGCCTCATTAGTCGTGAATAATGCAGCGGGACGGGGATTATCGCCTGCGCTTTTGTCGCATAATCACCGGCAATGCGTGCCAGCCATTCGCCAAATACCGGTGCTAACTGGGTTTTGTCGTGGTATTTGAATGCCAGCACTTGTCCTTTGCTGGTTTCATCATACTTCAATACAGCGCGTGCCTGGGTATAGACGGGCTTATGTTCCATACAGCGCCCGCACAGCGCGGATATGCCGATATGGTATTCAAAGGGCAGGCCGCATTTACAGCATACCGGATCGGCGATGAAATGAATATTCTGCCAGCAGGCGCTGCATAATGCGCCGTGCTTGCCTACCGGCTCACGGCAGGCGGCACAGCGTGCAGGAAACAACGTGTCTATGACGTTTTGGAGTATAGCGCTGGCTTTTATCATAGGATGAGCATAGTAATAGGAATATGGATAACCACAACATTTTCAACCGTTCGCTTGTGCGCCAGCGCCGCAAACGTTTTGCTGCTGGGTGGAATGATTATAATTTTCTGAAGGTGGAAGCGGCACGACGGCTTGTGGATTGCCTTGCGGATATGGCGCGTGCATTTCCGCTAGCGCTGGATCTGGGGTGCCATAAGGGCGAACTGAAGGCGCTTTTAAGGGATAGCGCTGTTATTCAATGCGACAGCGCAGAGAATATGCGGCCCGATGTGGTTTGTGACGAAGAGTTCTTACCGTTTGCGCCAGATATATTTGATGTGGCCGCCAGTGTGCTTTCATTGCATCACGTGAATGACTTACCCGGATGCCTTATCCAGATACGCGAAGTGTTGAAACCGGATGGCTTGTTTATCGCTATCCTGCCAGGGGCGAATACGTTGATTGAATTACGCCACTCGGTTACCGGGGCATCGGCGGAGCATGGCTTTGCACTTTCGCCCCGAGTCTCACCGTTCGTGGAAGTGCGGGATGCCGGGGCGCTACTGCAGCGTGCAGGATTCGCCTTGCCGGTGGTGCATAGCGATACCTTGACCATTCGCTATGATAATGCCTATCGGCTGATGCAGGACCTGCATGCCATGGGCGAAGGCAATGTACTGGCGGAACAGTGCAAGGCGTTTACCCCACGTGGGCATATCGCAGCCATCTGTGAGTATTATGATTCGCATTTTGCCAATACAGACGGAACCATTCGGGCGACATTTGAGTTTGTCACCCTGACAGGCTGGAAACCGCACCCTTCGCAACAGAAAGCGGCAGAGCGCGGCAGTGGAAAAATAAACCTGAATGACGTTAAATGGTAGCAAGTTTACCTAGCCTTGTCCGGAGATATGGCTGAGGTTTCCGCCCTTTGAGTCCCTTCAGATGATAGGGGATGGGGCCATCGCTGTCTACCTGCAGGTTGGCGATGTGGCTTCCACCAGCAATGATGATATTGCGATCGCTGCCATTCGTCCAATCGAACAGGAATGTGGGTAGGCCTGCCGATGCCATATGGTGTACAATATCGTTGGCCATCATATCATCCAAGGGGACGATAATATTCATCAGCACGCTGCCATCCTGCGCGAGTACATGGCGTGCGGTGCAGAAAAAATCTGGCTGTGTGAACACTTCAGGAACTTGGCCATCGCCGCTAAATACATCTACGACGATGGCATCATAATGCTGCGGCGCGTTTTGCAGATAGGCATAACCGTCATGCGTAATGCAGCAGATTTCCTCCGGCATATGAAAATAGCGTTTTGCCAGTGTGAAGGCGTGAGGATTAATGTCCACCACCGTGACCTGATGCCCCGCCCGGTGCAGCATGGTCGCCAGTGTTCCCCCAGCGCAACCGATCATCAGTACCCGTTTTGCAGCAGATTGTGTGATGAGGCTGTAAAGTACATGTATATAGGCGCAGGTGCTTATGCCTTCTGCATCAGCTTCGCTATGCGAACAGCCATTCTGGTAATAGGTGCAAATGCCGCTTGGGGATTGAATTATCCGGATTTTCCCGAATTCCGTGTCTAATTCTTCCAGTAACATCATGATTGGTGAACTTAACAGATGATGCTCCGGTTTTGTAACAAAAACTTCACATGCGGAGGATATAAAAAATGCTAAACTAGACTTTAAGTTAAAAGCATAGCTATGAGGGTTTTATGAGTGAAGAGGAAACTGTACAAGATTTATGTGACTTGCAGGCAGGGCAATTATCTCTGGCAGATGAACTTACGATTGAAATGGCAGAAACAGGGACACATTTGAGTGCAGTGGAAAAACAGGCCTTACGAAATAATAGAAAGATAGCAGCAGAGCGACTAATGCGAGAGTGTGGAACTGAAAGTATAAGTCAGGTGCTCGCGGAGGATGTAGAGCAAGCAGAAAGACTAAAGGCAGAGCAGGCTGAAAACGAGAGGGCAGAACGAGAAGCGGAAAAAAGAGAAAAAGAAAAATGGGATAAAGGGTTAGAGGGATTAGGGAGTGAAATATTGACTGTCGTAGAGGCGTCTAACGTATCATTTCCAATATTGCCTTGCTCGGCAGCAGTAGCCGCGCGTAAGAATGATGCATTTGCCTTTAAACTTCCCAATAAAAAGCACTAATATGCACTACCTCTTAATGTATAACCATCACCGTCTTTTTATCCACCTTTGCTAGAATTTTCAGCATATCGGGCAGTGATACTGCGATGCAGCCGAGCGTGGGCGAGTAGTTGGGTTTTGCCAAGTGGAAGAATATTGCACTGCCTTTGCCGGGTACGATGTCAGTGTCATTAAATCCCAGCGGCACGATAATATCATACGTATGATCATCACGCCAAAGCCGCTCATGCGAGGCGGCAAACGGCAATGTCACATGGCGGTTATAATCCGGGTGGGAAGGAGCATCGCACCAGCCGTCCTCCTGCCGGATAATTTTCAACGGTAGCGTTGTCACGGGGGCAGCGATGCGGTCGGCCCGATACCAGCATTCACGCAAAGGGAAATCACCAAGAGGCGTTTTTTTTGCGCCTTCTTGCGGCGTATCGGTAACACCGTTTTCGCCGATGGCGCAGCGGTAGGTTTTACCCAGGAAGCGTAATGTATCGGGACTTATGACTTCAATATTCATACGTGATTCGCTTCCAGCCAGAGATAAAGGGAGCCGAATACCAGTGCACGGAATGGCGTATCGGAATCCCTCATAATAATGCGTAAGGCATCGTGTATGTTTTCGCAAGCAGTGACACCGCTAAAGGCATCTGCGATAGTTTCCGCGCTATAGCTTTTAGGTTCCGATTGTACTGGCACACTATAAATATGCTGCGTGATATCGGCAAAAGGAGCAAGCATGGATGCTATATCCTTGCCTTGGGTGGTGCCGAAAATAAGATAGAGCGGTTTATCCTGCCAGTGCTCGGCAGTAAAAAGGCTGATGGCCTGGGAAGCAGCCATATTATGGCCACCGTCAAACCATAATTCGCATCCTACCGGCAAAGCTCTGTTATAAATGTGCTCAAGACGGCCTTTCCACTGCGCCTGCACCAGTCCCCGGATGACATGTTCCTGGCTTACTTCAAAATTCTCCATCAGGCTCAGGGCGGCGATGGCGTTTCCGGCATTGACGATCTGGTGTGCGCCCAGCAGGGAGGGCAGCGGTAGCTTTACTTCGCCATGCGTATCGGCAAATAGCATGCCGTCGCCGGTGGTACGGGTGCGCCAGTGTTTGCCATAAAAATACAACGGGGATTTTATTGCCCCTGCTTTTTGCTCCAATGTTTCCCATATATCCGGGTGCTGGTAGCTTATCACGCTGGGAATGTTGGGCTTGAATAACCCGGCTTCAAAACCCGCAATGGCATGTAGGGTATCGCCCATATACTCCATATGGTCATACGAAACGGTAGTTAAAATGGTGAGGAAAGGATTATCTAGGATATTGGTCGCATCCACGATACCGCCGAGGCCCATTTCCATAAGCAAAATATCCGCCGGATGGCGTGAAAAAGCCAGCATGGCGGCGGCAGTGGTGGCGTCAAAAAAACCAACATCCATATCCCCGGCCACAAGCCGTGTTGCTTCCAGTGTCTCATATAATTCTGCATCGCTGATTGCGTGACCCGCGAGACAGATACGTTCATTAAATTTTTCGATATGGGGGGAAGTATAACTATGGACTTTATACCCTGCCGCTTCCAGCATGGCTTTTAAAAACGCAATCGTCGAACCTTTACCTTTGGTTCCGCCGACATGGATAACCGGCGGCAGGCCTAATTCAGGGTTGCCCAATTTTTTTAGAAGAGTTCGTGTGCGCTGGGAAGGAGTGCCGGAAGGTTCAGGCCCGAATGGTTTGGGCCAGTGCGGCATGTGGAGGGTAATGCTCATAGGTTCTAGGGACTAGGTTCTTGGTGCTAAAATAATTCTAGCACCAAGAACCTAAAACCTAGTACCTACTATTTCTGGAATTCAAATTCGATTTCGACGCGGCGATCCCTGGCCATGCAGGCAATCTTCTTCTTACGCGCCTTCGCCTTGCTGCAATCCACAACCGGGTCTTTTTCGCCCATGCCGCGCAAACCTAACACGCTTGCGTCAATACGCATCTTGGTATCCAGATAAGCCTTGACCGCCTTGGCGCGTTTTACGGAAAGCTTGTCATTATAGGAACTGCTGCCGATCTGATCAGTATAGCCTACAATTCCCACTTTGGTAACTTTGGGCGACTGGTTTACCGCCGAGGCGATGGCGTCCAGCTTGGTTGCGGAATCTGCGGTTATGTGCGACTTATTAAAGTCAAAGTAAATCGTCAGCTGTTCACGCTCCAGTTTGGCAACGGGCTGCGGCGCCTCTACCGGAGGAGGTGTATATTGAACCTGCTTGGGGGCAGGTGCAGGAGCGCAAGGATCGCTCTGGGTATCCCACTTCGTGTGCACACAGTTGCCGAACTTCTCACCCCGCACCGGTTCCTTGCCCGGCCCGGTTACGATGTCCTGAGCGTCATTGGCCAGCGCCGTCTGAACAAAACCAAACGCCAGCACGCAAAGCATGATGGATTTTTTTATATTTACCTGCATAATATCATGTCCCCCAGTTGAATTTTCCGGCGGGATACTAGTTCATTTATTATATAACCGTCAATATACATCTTATGCAATGGCAGGCCAGCACTGATCCGGTACATTATCCCGACGCCGTTGCTGCAATGGAAAAACGGGTGCAGGAAATTATTTCCGGACAGGCGGATGAACTGATCTGGCTGCTCGAGCATCCGTCGCTTTATACTGCGGGTACGGGAGCGAAGGAAAGCGATCTGCTGGATAGCAGGGGATTCCCGGTCTATAAAAGCGGACGTGGCGGGCAATACACCTATCATGGTCCCGGCCAACGCATCGCTTATGTCATGCTCGATTTGAGGAAACGCAATCCCGACATCCGTGCTTTTGTAAAACAGCTGGAACGCTGCATCATCATGACACTGGCTGCCTTCGGCGTCATCGGTGAAATCCGTGAAGGCAGGGTGGGGGTTTGGGTGGCCGGTAACACGTGGCAGGAATCAAAAATCGCCGCACTTGGCATTCGCATCCGGAAATGGGTCACATTCCACGGGATCTCTATAAATATCCATCCTGATCTAAGTCATTACGAAGGGATAGTTCCCTGCGGCATCAGAGAGTACGGCGTCACTTCATTGAAAGCGCTTGGAATACATCCGTCCATGGAAAAATTTGATCGCGAGTTTATGAAGGCATTCACGCGAACCTTTTGCCATCAATGATGGGTTGGCTTCTGGCCAGCATGTGTTTCTTCCCATATGGCTTTCAGGGCGCTTTGTACATCCTTGAGTTTTACCACCTGTGCATGGTCATATCCCTCTCGCTTGTATTCGGTAGGAATAACGGATGGAGGTATGGCTTGTGTACTTCCGTAAGGAAGAAAGCCGCCGTCCCTTGATTTCTTTCCCAATATTTCGAGCGTGTCCCCATCATTTCTGTAAAGCAATAGCACACGTTTTCCGTCATCTTGCGGTTCATGAAGTTTTTTTGCCATATATCCCCCTTTGATACTGAGCATGCAGTGATCTTTTAGTATACGGCAGCGGGGTTAAATAATGGTTAATATACAAATTTATGGTTGAATTTGCCGTATTAATGCAGGAAAAATCCAATTATTAACGAAGTTTTGGCTATTTCAGTCGTATGATTGGAGTAGTATGGCATTTAAGCCGCATATGGAAAATTATAGTATAAACTGATTTCCAAGCCCGGCGTAATATTGTATGGTTCGCCTATGCAGTTAAAAGAAGATAATGCTCCGTTTGCTCCCCGGCTGGTTGAGAAAGATTCCGGTCTTAGGGCATCTAATATTGGCAAAAGCTATGCCAAAAAACCAGTGGTGCGCGATGTCACGTTAACCGTCCAGCGTGGAGAGGCGGTAGGGCTTCTCGGGCCAAACGGCGCTGGTAAAACTACCTGCTTTTATATGGTGACTGGCCTGATTCAGGCGGATTACGGTTCGATTTATCTTGATGGCAGCGATATCACCTCGCTGCCGATGTATCGTCGTGCGCGGCTGGGCATTGGTTATCTACCGCAGGAATCTTCCATATTTCGTGGCCTTTCGGTTGAGCAGAATATCCTTGCCATACTGGAGGTCACCGAACCGGTACGGGAAAAATGCCAGTTGATTCTTGATGAATTGTTGGGTGAGTTTTCCATTACTCATCTGCGCCATGCACCGGCGATGGCGCTGTCGGGCGGTGAACGCCGCCGTGTCGAAATTGCCCGCGCGCTGGCTTCCAATCCGGCCTTTATCCTGCTTGACGAGCCGTTGGCCGGTATTGACCCGATAGCGGTCGCGGAAATCCGTATGCTGGTTTCGCATCTGAAGGATCGCGGGATAGGTGTACTGATTACAGATCATAATGTACGAGAGACCTTGGAGATTATTGACCGCGCCTATATCATGCATGACGGCGTGGTATTGATGGAAGGCACGCCGAAGCAGATTGTGGACGACGATGAAGTGCGCCGTGTCTATCTGGGCGAGAGATTCAGTCTGTAGAAAATCATTATGTCGGCAGTTGTCCCAAGACTTGAACTAAGGCAAGGCCAGTCACTGATGATGACACAGCAGTTGCAGCAGTCGATTAAACTGCTGCAGATGTCGTCGCAGGAAGTGATGGAGTTTGTCGAACAGGAACTCGAAAAGAACCCGCTTTTAAGCGCCGAAGAGGAAGAATCTGATAAAGACGAAGGTGCGCAGGCTTCAGGCGAGGGGGAAGAAGAGGCTGCTACCAAGCCTGAGGCCGAATTCCATGAAGAAAGCATGGACGATGCCGTTTTTGAGGGTGAATCCTATGAGCCGCGCATTAAGACCCGCGACCATGACTGGGAAGATGGCGACACGTTTGAATCTTTCACGGCCAAGGAAACCAGCCTGCGTGATTTCTTGTTGGAACAGTTGAACCTGCAGGTAAGCGATCCGGTGCAGCGCATTATCGGCCAGCACCTTATCGATCTCGTGGATGAGGCAGGTTATATCAAGGACGATAGCAGCGTGACTTCCCTGTTGGATTGTCCGCCCGAATTTATTGAAGGAACTTATGCCATACTGCATAGTTTTGAGCCTTCTGGCGTATGCGCGCGGAACCTGCGCGAGTGTCTGGCGATTCAACTGCGCGATAAAGATCGTCTTGATCCCGCGATGTCGGCTTTACTGGATCATCTGGATAGGGTTGCGGCGGGCGATGTAAAATCGCTGAGTAAACTCTGTGGCGTGGATGCAGATGACATAAAGGAAATGTGCGCCGAAATCCGGGCGCTTAATCCCCGTCCCGGAAGTGGTTTTCAGCATGAAGCGATGCATGTGGTCATACCGGATGTCTTTCTTCGGCGCGCTGGCGATGCATGGCATGTGGAACTTAATTCCGCCGTGCTGCCGCGCGTGCTGGTGAACCGCCGATATTATATGAAAGTGCATGCCAAAACCAGTAATCGGGAGGAAAAGAAATATCTTTCCGAGCAACTGGCGACGGCTAACTGGCTGGTGAAGGCCTTGGACAGCCGCGCCCAGACGATTCTTAAAGTCGCCAGTGAGATCGTGAAGCACCAGGATCATTTTTTTCTCTATGGCATTAAATATTTACGCCCATTGACGCTCAAGGAAGTAGCGGATGCAGTGCAATTACATGAGAGCACGGTCAGCCGCGTCACCAGCAACAAGTTCATCAACACCACGCGCGGCACATTCGAATTCAAGTATTTTTTCAATGCATCCATCCAGAGCATTGCCGGTGGCGAAGGCTATTCCAATAAGAGCGTGCAGTATATGATCAAGGAACTCATCGGGCAGGAAACGCCGGATGCCATCCTTTCTGATGACGCTATCGCGGAAAAGCTGAAAGATAAGGGAATAGAAGTGGCGCGCCGCACGGTGGCAAAATATCGCGAACTCATGAAGATTCCATCGTCAGCTGCAAGAAAAAAGGCGAACAGGCAAAATGGGTCAACGAGTTGACTTCAAAGCCGCCAACAGTTCACGTTCTGCGTTCGTGCGCGGAAGCACTCTGGCTTCTGGCGTAGCAGTGCTGGCGGAGGCAAAATCATCGGGAAGGGAAGTACCGGTGGACGCCAAGGCCTCCATGACGCGATCTACGGATTGCTTTGCCGCCGCCTTTGCCGCAGCAGGCATTTCATAGGGTTTTACTTCCGGGGGCTTCTGCGCGAGCTTCATCTGTTCAAGCTGCAACACCAGTTTATTGCTTTTCTCAATCAGGAACGCTAGATCATCGGCAAGAAAATTGGCCTTGTCTATTTTAAGCTGCAGGGCTTCGGTGACTTTCTTGCTGATGCTTTGTAACTCAGCGACAGATGCCATGGCACGGCTGGTGGCGGTATCGAACTGGGTAATCATTGCTGAAAGCTCGCCGCGGCTGTCCTGCAGGGTTCGGATGCGGGTGCTCAACTTTGCGCAATAACGGATGGTGACGACAAGCAAGACTGCCAATGCGCAGTCAAAAAGAAGCGTTAATACCAGGCTACCGTTCACAACTGTTCCCTGACTTTCTGGCGTATCGGCTCGTTAATGGAGACGGCAATATTCTCTCCCATTTTTCCGGCCTTGCCGGTAGTGATGGTGACGCCGCCACACTTAATCATTACTTCATCATCCGGCGCCCGATCAAGCAGCAATGTATTGCCGACCTTGAACTGCATCACATCACCCAGGGAAATCTCCTTTTCATCCATGACTACCTCCAGCTCTACTTCCGTCTGGCGGACTTCCTTGGTGAAATGTTTTTCCCACGTCATGTCCTGCCCAAACTTCTCCCCCATGAACATTTGCAGAAGCAGCTCACGTATGGGCTCAAGCGTCGTATGCGGAAACAGGAATTCAATGCCGCCGCCGCGATCTTCCATATCCACCCGCAGGCGCACGAGCAGGGCAGGGTTGTTAGGGCGGGTGATCGTGGCAAAACGCGGCGTAGTTTCCAGGCGCTCGAACTGGAAGGTTACCGGACTGATTGGGTCGAATGCTGTGCTTAAATCCGCAAGCAGGATTTCCGCCATGCGCTTTACAATGTCCTGCTCAATGGTGGTATAGGGGCGGCCTTCTATACGCACAGGGCGTGCCGAGCGCCTGCCGCCCAGCAATACGTCCACAGTGGAATAAATCTGCGAGCTGTCAATGGTAAGAATGCCGAAATTCTCCCATTCTACAGCACGGAAAACCACCAGCAGGGCAGGCAACGGAATGGAATTCAGGTAATCCTCAAAACGTAAGGAAGAGATGGAAATAAGATTTACTTCCGCAGTATCGCCGGTGAATGTGCGCAGGCTTGCGGCGGTCATGCGCACCAGCCGGTCGAACACGACTTCCAGCATCGGCATTTTTTCATAGCCGGAAAGCGCCTTGTCGAGAATCGCAAAAATGCCGGAAGTTTTATCGACTTCTTCCTTTGCATCAAAGCCCAGGAGCAGATCGATTTCATCCTGGTTCAGTACGCGCGGCGGCGCTCCATCTGCTGCCGCTTCACCTGCGGCAGGCAGCGTCTGCTCTGCATCTGCTGGGGTATTTTCTTCTGCCATAATGCAACTAATATAAACTATGTAGTTTATACACGGTGCCATTATTCTTGTATATATATTTTGCACCTCAAGAATGCTCATTCTTGAGGTGTGCTGCGCTTGCTACGCGGCGCAAACCCCGCACTTTCGGCGCGGAGTTTCCTATCTCCTTCGCAACCCGAGAGTTACGAAGGAGATAGATGCAATGCAATTACTTTCCGGCAACGGTCATGCCTTCCACGCGCAGTGTCGGGGCATTGGTGGAATAGCGGAATGCCAGATCGTTTGCCGGTGTCAGCGCAAGGAACATGTCGGATAGTTTTCCCGCAATCGTCACTTCGCTCACGGCATAAGATTTCTGGCCGTTTTCAATAAAGAATCCGGATGCGCCCTGGCTGTAATCGCCGGTAATCAGGTTCACTCCCATGCCGAATACTTCATTTATATAGAATCCGCTTTTGATGTCGCTGATTAATTCATCCGGAGTCAGCGTACCCGGTGTGAGGTAAAGGTTAGTGCTGGAAGGCGAGGGCGGCGATGAAAGCCCGCGGCTGGCATGGCCGGTGGTAATGGTCCCCAGTTTATTGGCGGATCGGACGTCGAGCAACCAGGTCTGCAGGATGCCGTTTTCCACCAGGGAGGTTTTGCGGTTGCTGACGCCTTCGCCGTCAAACGGTTTGGAGGCAAGCCCGCGTATGCGGTGTGGATCGTCTATAATAGTGATGTTGTTGCCGAATATTTGCTTGCCCAGGGAATCCTTTAGGAAGCTGGTGCCACGCGCAATGGCGCTACCATTGATGGCGCCTGCGAACGTACCCAGCAGCCCTTTAGAGACCCTCGGGTCATATACCACAGGCATAACGCCCGTTTCAATTTTACGTGGATTCAGTTTTGCCAGCGCCCGTTTGGCTGCATTCATGCCGATAGTATCAGCAGCGGCGAGATCGGTGATAAAACGGGCGGAAGAGAAATCATAATCGCGTTCCAACCCGTTTCCATTGCCCGCCAGAACAGATACGGAAATGGAAGTGTTGCTGGTTTTGTAGTATCCTGAGAAACCGTTGCTTGCCGTGAGCGCGAAGGTAATGGAGCCGTAATCCGCGCCCGCGCCTTCTGAATTAGTAATGCCTTTTACTGCGAGCGCGACTTCTTCGGCATATGTGCATTGTTCCTGCAGCCATTCGGGGCTGGGTTCATTGCTATCATATAAATCCAGGCCTGCAATTTTTTTTACCAGCAGGCTTTCCGGAGCAAGCGCGGCGTATTCATCTTCCGGAGAGAGCTTTGCCATGGAAATGCCGCGATCCAGCAATTCCTTGAGGGCATCGCTGCCCGTATCGGAGGAGGAAACCATCGCTGCCCGTTTGCCGATAAATATCCTGAGCCCGATACCTTTGCTTTCCGAGCGTTCGAGTCCTTCAGGTTTCCCCATGCGGCGCGAGGCGGAAAGGGACGTTGCTTCATAAAACAGCACATCCGCCGCATCAGCGCCAGCCTTGCGGGCGGATTGTATGAGGGTATTTAACAGGTTCAGTGAATTTTCCATTAATGCACTACCTCACCTGTGAGTTCTTTTCCCTGCATGCCGGTGATATGAATGCGTATCATGTCGCCATTAGCATGATCGCCGCTGACAATTATCGGTGCAAAGTGATCGCTGCGTGCAGAATTTGCATTTTCCATAATGGCATTTGTCTCTCTGTCTATCAGTGAAGTAAAGAATTTCTGCATTTGTTTTTCACCTGCCTCGCGCAGCCTTGCCGCACGCGCTTTACGAATTTCCTTGGCCACCTGCGGCATCCGTGCAGCCGGGGTGCCGCTACGCGCAGAGTAGGGGAATACGTGCAGGTATGTGAGTTCTGCCTCTCCCACCATATTGAGCGTATTCATAAACATGTCCTCGGTCTCGGTGGGAAATCCGGCAATGATATCTGCGCCAAATACCACATCCGGACGCAGGCTGCGTACACGCTGGCAGAAGTCCAGTGCATCCTTGCGGCTATGACGGCGCTTCATCCGCTTCAGGATCATATCGTCTCCTGCCTGCAGGCTGATATGGATATGCGGCATAAGGCGCGGCTCTTCGGCAATTAGCCGATATAAATCTTCATCCACCTCTACAGCGTCAATGGAAGAAAGCCGCAGGCGCGGCAAGTCTGGCACGAGGG
>Ga0206904_1124_pt1 | contig 18764 bp, 16 predicted proteins | sample Alteio_BWOrgHeat_42_FD_152981 | JGI IMG/M metagenome (GOLD analysis project Ga0206904, IMG submission 152981) | Enriched cells from forest soil in Barre Woods Harvard Forest LTER site, Petersham, Massachusetts, United States -... | ecosystem: Environmental > Terrestrial > Soil > Temperate forest >...
CCCCGGCTGATTTAGCACCGGGATCTGTTTCTTTGAGCCCGCAAAATCTTTTGCTTTAAACTTTTCATTAACTACCAATGGTGTTGCTGGTTCGGCATTTTGTTTAGTATGAAAAACAATATGGAAAATAAATTTGGGCCAAAGCTGCAGATCAGCCAATTGTGCCGAATAAATTTTTGTTGCAGTATTTGGTGCCACTATGCCGGCATATTCCCCTTTAAAGGCTTGTTGTTTTTCAGTAGTTAATGATGCCAGTAACTGGAACGAGGTTTCGTTTATCAAATAAAAATGAACAACCGAATTTGCTTTGGCGTCACTTACAACAGCCACATAAACACCTTTGGTTTTAAACTCGCCAGTAGGTATCTGCGGTTCTTCGGCTGTTTGCTCTTTTTCGCTGCCAGCAGGCTTGTAGCCATGTACGGTAGTAACTTTACTGGCCAATACCGGGATCTCAAAATCATCCTCGCCGGTAACCCCTATCATTTGGTCGTCAATAATGCGGGTAACAAAGCCTTCCATCTTTTCGTCCACAAAACGCACAAAGTCGCCTAATTTATATTTTGCCATGATTATATGATATGATTTCACCGATTATTTTTGATTACACCGATTTTAAGATGGCAATCGGTGTAATCCATCCCCATTAGTGTAATCTCCCAAAACAAAAAAAACCACCCGCCCAAAGGCAGATGGTTCGAAATTAGTTATTTAATACCCCTATTAAAATAACTGAGTGCAAAGTAAAAAAATATTTGTTGGAGTACAAATAGAAAAAGGTAAATATTTTAACACAAACTGTAATTATTCTTCTTCTACAGCGTCATACAGCCGTATAAGTTCTAAATAATTTTACATTCCGGCAGTAATTGCTGGCCTAAATCTGTTTAATTTGCTCACTAAATCTATTCAAATGTTTAAATCAATTATTGCAGGTGCTGTTTGTTGCCTGTTCTTTTTCCAGGCCGAGGCACAAAACCTGTATATGCCGCGCGATATACAACACGCGTTCAACAAAGGTACCCGATCGTTAGATGGTAAACCCGGTAAAAACTACTGGCAAAATCATGGCCGGTATACTATTTCTATCAGTGCCCTGCCACCCGACAGAAATATAAAAGGTGTGGAGCAAATAGTTTATTTTAATAACAGCCCCGACACACTGAAAAGGCTGAACATGAAATTGATCCTTAATATCCACCGTCCGGGCGTGGCCAGGTTTGGCAGCGCAAGCGATGATTATCTTACACCCGGTGTGCAGGTCGACTCCATATTTATAAACGGAACTAAAAAGCCATGGAACAATAAGCAGGCAGCCAATACCAATCAAATGATAAGTCTGCCAAAACCATTAATGCCACACGATTCTGTAAAGCTGGATATAACCTGGCATTTTGAAATCTCGAAAGAAAGCGGACGTGAAGGGATGATAGATTCTACTACCTATTACCTGGCTTATTTTTATCCGCGTGTATCTGTTTATGACGACTATAATGGCTGGGATACCCTTCCATTTTTGGATGCACAAGAGTTTTATAACGATTTTAATGATTATACTTTGAATGTAACTGTGCCAAAAAATTATTTGGTTTGGTCGACAGGGACATTGCAAAACCCGAACCAGGTTTTACAGCCGGAGTATGCAAAAAGACTTGAAAAATCATTTACCAGTGATTCTACCATACACGTTGCCACCCCTGAAGATTTGGCAAAGAAAAATATTACGGCCCAAAACAATGTCAATACATGGACATGGACTGCCAATAACATCAGCGATATGGCTGTAGGTATAAGCGACCACTACGACTGGGATGCAGCAAGCGCAATTGTTGATGATAAAACACATCGCCGCGCAAGTATGCAAGCAGCTTTTTTAGATAATGCTGCCGATTTTCATCATGCAGTTCAGGCGGGTCGTAATTCTTTAAGCTGGTTATCGCACAATTGGCCGGGAGTTCCTTATCCATTCCCAAAAATGACCTCATTCCAAGGCTTTGCCGATATGGAATATCCAATGATGGTTAATGACAGCCATACCGATGATATCCGTTTTTCGCAGTTTGTTCAGGATCATGAAATAGCACATACTTACTTCCCGTTTTATATGGGAATAAACGAGAGCCGTTATTCGTACATGGACGAAGGCTGGGCAACAACATTTGAATTATTAATTGGAACTGCCGAAGTAGGCAAAGAAAAAGCAGAGGAGCTTTATAAAGAATTCAGGGTATTCGGCTACATAAAAGACCGCTCAACAGCCGAAGACCTGCCCATCATTACCCCTTCGAGCGAGCAAAGGCAAGGTTTTGGCAATAACGCTTATGGGAAGCCTTCGTTAAGCTATTTTGCATTAAAAGATATGCTTGGCGATAACCTGTTTAAAAAAGCAATGCATACCTATATGGATAACTGGAATGGAAAACACCCTATCCCATGGGATTATTTTAATTCGATGAACAGCGGATCGGGTAAAAATCTTAACTGGTTTTTTAACAACTGGTTCTTCACCAATAATTATATCGACCTGAATTTACAAAAGGTTGCAAAAGGAAACGGCGGCTACACGCTTTCAATTCAGAACGTTGGCGGTTTTGCCATACCATTTGATGTTAAAGTAACTTACAGCGATGGCACAACCGATAGTTTCCACCAAACCCCTGCTGTTTGGGAAAATAATGAAAAACAAATAAACGTAAATATTAAAACTGCTAAAACTATAATATCGGCAGTGCTTGATGGCGGGATATTTATCGATTACGATGATAGTAATAATAAATGGACTGCTAAATAAACGCCAGTATGTCATTGCGAGGTACGAAGCAATCGCATACTATACAGAGCGAACAGAAAAGTGTTGAACTTTACATAGCAGACCTGCACTGTTCGCGATTGCTTCGTTCCTCGCAATGACAAGTTTTATAAAACGAAGAAACCCAGTCAAATTGACCGGGTTTCTTCGTTTTTGACATAATTAATTTAAGAGTTTTGAACTGAATGGTTCAAATCATTTGCTCCGTTTTTAGCTTTTGCCTTAGCCTCTTCAAATTTGCTTTCGGCTTTGTCTTGTAAGTCTTTAACTTTCGATTTTGCGGTCTCAACAGCTGTGTCCTTATAATCAGACACTTTGTCGGCTACACCACTAAACCTCGACCGGGCCTTGTCATAAATGTTATTGCTATATTCTTTTATACCGCTTCCGGTTGCTTGTGCTTTATCTTTAGCTGCTTCAACCAAATCGTTTATATAATCGGCAATATCTTCCCTGGTCTTTTCGCCTTTATCAGGTGCTAACAATATTCCTAATGCCGCCCCTGCTGCTGCTCCTATTAATAGTGCTGCTATTACCCTTGTCTGATCTTTCATAAGTTTTTTCAATTTAGATAGTTCACTTAATACAATAACAATGCCAGCGTTTTGTTTTCTTTTATTTAATATCACGTTTCAATAGCCACCTCTAAATCCTGCCTGTCCGGCAGGCGGGCTCTCCCCGGTAGAGTAGACTTCGTTCTTTTTAAGTCCTCCCAATGGGGGCTGTCCAATATTACATGGTGAAGCATAAAAAAAGGCATCCACTTTTTGGGTGGATGCCTGGTACGTTTAATGATTATATTATAATTAAATAACCTTTACATTTACCGCATTTAAGCCTTTTCTTCCGTTTTCTACTTCAAACTCCACTTTATCATTTTCACGGATTTCATCGATCAGACCTGTTGAATGAACAAATACGTCCTGGCCACCACCATTAGGTGTAATAAATCCAAAACCTTTTGTTTCATTGAAAAATTTTACTGTTCCTTCTTTTTGCATTATTTTATTTATTAAAGGCCGCCAAGGTAGGTATAATAATCTATAAAGCAAACATTTAATAATTTAATAACTGATTGACCCTCATTAAAAACAAAGGATTTGTTAAGTTTGGAACATTATAACTCAAGCAAAAATGAAATATCTTAAATTTTCTATAATACTGTTTATCAGTCTTTTTAGTGTAAAAGCATTCAGCCAAACTACCATAAGTGCAAAGGATGCTGCAAAGCATCTGAATGAAAAAGTTGTGGTTTGCGATGAAATAGCGGGCGGCAAGTTTTTAAGCGGGGCTGGTATCACTTTGCTTGATGTTGGCGGCAGTCACCCTAACGAGCTGCTTACTTTAGTTATTAAAGGCGACGACCGCAAAAAGTTTAAAGTTGCACCGGAAGAAGATTTTAAAGGAAAGAAAGTTTGCATTACCGGACAGATCATTGATTACAAGGGCAAACCTGAAATTGTTATAACCGATCCGGAACAGATAAAAGTAAATTAGGATTAGTAAGGGGCTGGAGACAGGGAGAGGAGGCTCCACTGGAGCCGTTAAGCGCCATCTTATATGCTATAAACAGGCAGTTCCGCTGGAACTATCAGGGTTTTCTGTCAAGGACTCCAGAGGGGTCACATGTTTATAGCATAATAAATATAACTAATGGCTCCGTAGGTGCCTCCTAACAGCCATTGAGTTTTAAAAACGATTTCCCTGGCAGTTAGAGAATTAATTTCAAACACAGAAATCAAATACTATTTTTGCCCGAAAATGACAGGTTTTATTCAACGCTTGTCAGCTAACTTATATAGATGAAGGCCTTTATTTTCGACCTTAACGGTACCATGATTGATGATATGACCTATCATACCAAAGCATGGCAAAACCTTTTAAATAACGAACTCGGCGGCAATTTTACCTGGGATGAGGTAAAACCGCAGATGTATGGAAAAAACCCTGAAGTATTGGTGCGGATGTTCGGTCCGGAACGTTTTACACTGGAGGAAATGGAACGCCTATCCTTAGAGAAAGAAAAGAAATACCAGCGGGAATTTTTACCACAGCTTAAGCTATTACCAGGTCTGGGTGATTTTTTAGAGAAAGCATATCAACAAGGTATTCCAATGGCTATAGGGTCGGCAGCTATTCCGTTTAATATCGATTTTGTTTTGGATAATCTTAATCTCAGGCATTATTTTAAAGCAATAGTAAGCGCTGATGATGTAGTTTTAAGCAAGCCCCATCCCGAAACTTATTTAAAAGCAGCAGCATTATTAAATGTTATCCCTACCGATTGCATTGTTTTTGAAGATGTACCCAAAGGCGCTGAAGCTGCAGCCAACGCAGGCATGAAAGCTGTGGTTATTACCACAACCCATCAGCCAGAAGAATTTGAATACCTTGATAATGTATTATGCTTTGCTGATGATTTTGAAAATGCTGCTGTGAAGCAATTGATATAGCAAACAAGGACATTTGTCATTCTGAACGAAGTGAAGGATCTTCTCCAATTGATAGGTTGCCAATATACTTGTCCAGTATATAAGATCCTTCACTTCGTTCAGGATGACAAGGTTGTTTTTATTCCCGCTGTCTGTGTCCTCACAGACAGCTAGCCGATTGGAAAGGTTGGCTGTGAGGACACAGCCAACGGGAGGTGCCTTTTGGATGACAAAAGTTTTCTAATACCTTATTTATAATAAACCTCACTCCATCTCAACTCCTTTTTCAGTTGATGTATTTTGGTATCCTTATCTATTAGCACGTATTCAATTCCGGCCATTTCTGCGAAATCTTCGAGGTGTGCTGCTGTCAGGTTTTGGCTATAACAAGTGTGATGCGCGCCTCCTGCAAGTATCCATGCAGCACAGCCTGTTTTCATATCCGGATATGGTTTCCATAATACCCTGGCTACCGGCAGTTTAGGCAGATCATGCTCAGGTGCAACAGCTTCAACCTCGTTAACCAATAACCTGAAACGGTTACCCATATCAATTACAGAAGCATTTAAAGCAGGACCACCGGCCACATTAAATACCAGGCGCACAGGATCAGCCTTCCCGCCAATCCCAAGTGGGTGAATTTCGCATTTAGCTTTTCCATCAGCTATCGACTCACAAATCTCCAGCATGTGCGAGCCCAGTACCATTTGATTTTGCGGATCGAAATGATAAGTATAATCTTCCATAAAGGAATTTCCGCCCTTTAGCCCGCTGCCCATAACTTTCATGGCACGTACCAAAGCCGCGGTCTTCCAATCGCCTTCTCCGGCAAAACCATAACCGTGCCCCATTAAACGCTGTGCTGCTATACCGGGCAATTGTACCATGCCATGCAAGTCTTCAAAAGTATCTGTAAAGCCTTTAAAGTTGCCGTCCTTTAAAAAAGCAAATAACCCAAGCTCAATTTTCGCTGCCTCGCGTAGGGAATTATACTGAGCGCCGCTTTTTTGTAAAGTAGCAACTACCGCATATTTTTCAACATATTCGGCCACAAGTTGGTCTGTTTCCTTATCGCTTATCTCATTAATCACCTTCACCAAATCGCCAATACCATGCGTATTTACTGAATAGCCAAACTTTAACTCCGCTTCTACTTTATCGCCGTCAGTAACCGCTACAAAACGCATATTATCCCCAAAACGAACAAACTTTGCACCCTGCCAATCATGCCAGCCAGCAGCAACACGGCTCCATGCATTTATCTGGCTTAAAACTTCCTCGTCTTGCCAATGGCCAACAACAACTTTTCGGTTTAAACGCATTCTCGACATAATAAAACCAAACTCCCTGTCGCCATGCGCGCTTTGGTTCAGGTTCATAAAATCCATGTCGATGCTATTCCAGGGGATATCGCGGTTAAACTGGGTATGCAGGTGCATGATGGGTTTCTGCAATATCTTTAAACCACCTATCCACATTTTAGCAGGCGAAAATGTATGCATCCATGCAATAATGCCGATACAGTTTTTAGTGGTATTAGCTTCCTGGCAAACAGCGTATATTTCTTCAGTCGATTTCACTGTTGGCTTAAACACAATACGCACAGCAATTTGCTTATCATCATTAAGCGATTTGGCGATTTGCTGTGAATGTCCGGCTACTTTTTTTAAAGTTTCTTCGCCATATAAATGCTGACTTCCGGTTACAAACCAAACTTCGAATGTTTTAAGGTCAATCATTATAATGAGTTAGTGAATTGGTGATTTAGTGAATTAATGATTAGTTTTCTGCTTATTGGCCATAATAAGAATCCGGCCCGTGTTTACGTTCAAAATGTTTTTTTATCAACGAATCTTTCAGCCTCGTTACATTGGGGTTTATTTGTTCGGTAAGCAAGGCCATCTGTGCAATGGATTCCAGTACCGCACTATTATAAACAGCTTTTTCAGCATTTTTACCCCAGGTAAAAGGCGCATGGTTGCCAACCAGTATCATTTCAACCTCCTTATAGCTAAGGCCTTTTTCTTTTAGGTAATTTATTATCTGGTAACCCGTCTCATATTCATAGTCGCCTTTTATCCTATCATCGTGCATTGGTGGTACACATGGAATATCAACCGTTTTATGATCGGCATGTGTAGTGCCATAAATGGGGATGCACCTTTGCGCCTGTGCCCAGGAAGTAGCATAGGTTGAATGTGTATGGCAAATACCACCTATCTCTTCACACTCTTTATACAATACCGCATGGGTTTTAGTATCTGACGATGGCCGCAGTTTGCCCTCAATTATATTAGCATCAAAATCAACAATAACCATTTTTTCAGGCGATAGGTCTTCATAAGGCACACCGCTTGGTTTAATGGCAAATACACCCAGCTCCCTGTCAGCAGCGCTTACGTTGCCAAAGGTGAATATCACCAGGTTTAATTTGGGCAACTCCATATTGGCTTTATAAGCCAGCTCTTTTATATGCTGATATTTGCTCATAATTATCCGTTTTTAGTGTGTTGTTCAATATATTTACCCATATTGATATACTTTTGATATCTACTATCGTAAATATCAAAATTCTCTTTATTGGGTTGATATTCCTTATCAAAACCACCACCCATTGCTGCCATTGCTTCCTCTACATTTGGATAGATTCCTGCAGCAGTAGCAGCAAACATAGCTGCGCCCAAGGCACAGGTATGCTCAAATTGATGAATACGGATTGGCATTTGTAAAACATCGGCCATCATTTGCATAATATAGGGCGATTTTTTAGCTACTCCCCCTATGCCAATCAGGCCCTTTACAGGGACACCTTCGCTGTTAAAACGGTCAACAATGCTTTTGGCGCCAAAGCAGGTGCTTTCTGCCAATGCCCTGAAGATACGCGGGGCATCGCTCCCCAGGCTTAAACCAGTAATAGCACTCTTTAATGCCTGATTGGCATCAGGTGTGCGGCGGCCGTTCAACCAATCCACCGATAATTCAGCATCTTCATCCAAAGGCAAAAGGGCCGCTTGACGGCTCAGTTCCGGGATTATCTTTACCGCCATTTCATTCCTTAAGGCTTCTGCGGTTTCTTCGTTTATTATTGGCGATTGTGCCAGCAGTTCATCCAATGGCCATAAAAGCAGATTTTTAAACCATGCATATGTATCTCCAAAAGCCGATTGCCCGGCCTCAAGCCCAAGCATCCCCGGTATAACCGAGCCATCCACCTGTCCGCAAATACCTTTTATCAGTTTACCCTGCATATCTGTAGTTGGTGCAACTAACATGTCGCAGGTAGAAGTTCCCATCACTTTGCTTAGGTGGTAAGGCTCAATCTGTCCACCAACTGCACCCATATGGGCGTCAAACGCACCTACTCCTATTATTACATCCTCACCTAAGCCCAAGCGTATGCTCCATTCGGGGCTAAGGGTTCCGGCAGCTTGATCGGAGGTATAAGTGTCTTTATATAAACGTGATGTAAATCCTTTTAAAACAGGATCGAGCGACGAAAAAAATTCTTCAGGAGGCAGGCCGCCATATTCTGCTGCCCATAAGCCTTTATGACCTGCAGCACAACGGCTGCGTTTCATATCGGCAACATGGGTCCCGCCGCATAACAGGAACGGGATCCAATCGCAATGTTCAACCCAAGAGTAACAAACCGATCTTATCTTTTCATCAACCCTTAAAATATGCAGCAGTTTAGCCCAAAACCACTCAGACGAATAAATGCCGCCTACATATTGCAAATAATTAATATCGAACTTTGTAGCATGTTCATTGATATCGGCAGCTTCTTTTACCCCCGTATGATCTTTCCATAAAACAAACATGGCATTGGGGTTATTTTCAAACCCCGGCAAAAGCGCCAGCGGAACGCCGTGCTCATTAACACCTACAGGGGTTGAGCCTGTGGTATCAACAGATATAGCCCTGATAGCCGCTGCGACATGCGCGCCACCCGCTTTTTTAATGCAATCTTTTATGGTAAAATCTAACCCTTCAATATAATCGAGCGGATGTTGCCTGAACTGGTTTTGTGCGGCATTACAATAAAGGCCTTCGCGCCAGCGTGGGTAAACAAAAACAGATGATGCCAGTTCGCGGCCGTTAGCGGTATCAACAATTACGGAACGTACCGAATCGGTACCGTAATCAACACCGATAACAAATTGGTCATTACTCATTTATACAATTGGTTATAGTCCGGGTGGATATGTTAAAGTTACTATAATTTTGAAAATTATAATTGTTTAACATACATTTATTGTATCAAAATAAACCAATAAATAAAATCCCCGGTTTGAACTGCCAACAATCTTAAAGTGCTAAAATAAAGCTTACTAAAAGCACGTTAGGTTAAATATATTGTATATTGGTCACACTTAGTTTACCGCATGAAAATTAAAATTTTACTTACACTGCTTTGCGCTGCACTGCTTTTTGCGTCATGTTCGCATGTTTATACGCCGGCTCTTTACCATCAGGATATAGCTTATCAGCCAAAACCAACATCTTTCGATACTGCAAAGTCTTTAACCTATATTTCCGGTGGGTTGGATGCTCATGCAAACACTAATCTTAGTGATCTTTTGGTAAGCGGGCAGTTTAATTTAAGCCGGGGGCATGTCTTTAATAATTTCAATGTTGCTTATGGCGCATTTGGTGTTTTTGGAGATTATCAGAATGGCTCGAACGATAAAACCAAGCCTAACTATTTTAGCGACAAATTTTTCGGGGCGGTTGGCGGCAGGTTTTCAGCAAATGCCTTTGTAACATCGGGCAGGGTCGATTTCAGATTTATAGGTGTGGAAATGGCATACAGCCATGAATTTGGTTCGTATGCTGATTTCAGGAAATCCATTTATAACCAGGGTGGCTATTTTGTTGACCCGAGAACTGATCTGTTCACCATAGGCCTTACAACTGAGGTAATTTTCCATAATCAAAACGACAACACTTTTCAGCATGGTATACGCGGCTTTTTAGGAACAACCTTAGGCTATGATGCTTTAGATGATACTTATTATAAAGATCAGGACGCAACGGCAAAGATGTTCCGCAAAATTTTCCCGAAAGCCAGTTACTTCATAACTTTCAAAAACTACTTCGGCACATTTGAAGTTGGCAGCGATGTTTTTTTAAGGTTTGGGTATAAATTTTGAGGTAGTGATTAGAGATCAGAGGTTAGAGATTAGTTTTGTCTTTATTTAAAGGTTTTTGTGAATGGCTTTAGGTAAGATGCGGAACAGGAACGCGATCATTCGCCAGCGTTTGGTAACATAAACCACATCCCGCTTATTTTTAATTGCTTTATAAATTTGATTAGCCGCTTTTTCTACGGTTGCTACCCAAAACAAATTCTCTCCGGCAGCCATAGCAGTATCAACAAAGCCCGGCCTTATATCCGTAACATAAATTGGCAGCTTTGTATTTTTTGCTTTTTGCCTTAATCCTTCGAGATAGTTTATCTGATAAGCCTTTGATGCAAAATAAGCCGGAGCTTGCCTGCTACCCCTGATACCAGCCAGAGAAGTTATAGCTACAAAATGGCCAAACCCTTGTTGCTGAAAAAAGTTAAATCCCCAATTTGCAATAGCAGTAAAACCTTCAACATTTAATGCATTAGTTTCCTGTTCTATATTTGCATCAAGTGTTGGGTTAATTTTACCGGTGCCAGAACTTAATACCAGGAGATCGAGTCCGCCCAACTCATCTGCGAGTTGATTTAAGTATTTTGGTATACTAATAATATCAGTCGCGTCAAAAACAGAAACTACAAATTGTTCAGGGTTTGTTGCCTGTAAATTTAAAAGCAGCTGATCTCTCCTGCCGGTTATGCCAACCCTATAATTATTCTGAGCTAATAAAACAGCAAGTTGTTTGCCTATACCTGATGATGCACCTACAACAATTGCTTTTTTCATGCTCAGTTAATTATTATTCCTCCGAATAAACGCTCTTTACTTTATCCCGCAAGTTATAAGATGAAGCCATTACTTCACCGTAAGCCCCGGCAGTGCGGATAGCGATCAGATCGCCGCGAAAAGATTCGGGCAGGTCAACATCCTTTTGAAAACAGTCTGTGCTCTCACATATCGGGCCTACTACATCGTATTTCATCAAGTCCTGAGTCTTGAGTCTTAAGTCTTGAGTCGATTGTTCATTGACTTCAGACTGGCTAATATTTTCTATTAAATGATACGCCTGGTAAAGCATTGGCCTTATCAGTTCAGTCATGCCGGCATCCAGTATCAGGAAGTTTTTTTTCTGGCCATTTTTTACATAAAGCACCCTCGATATCAATGAAGCGCTTTGACCAACCAAAGCCCGTCCGAGTTCAAAATGTACTTCCTGGCCTGGTTTTACATTCAAAAAGTTTTTAAAAACCTTAAAATAGCTTTCAAAATCGCTGATGCTGTTGGCATCCGGATGGTGATAATCAATGCCCAAACCACCACCTGTATTAAGTACTTTTATAGTAAAGCCACGGTCTTCAAACCAATCCTGTATTTCATTTATGCGGGTACATAGGTTCTTATATACTTCCATATCGGTTATTTGTGAACCAATGTGAAAATGTATCCCTAAAAACTGAAGGTTAGGGCAATTGCGTAAAGCTTCGGCAACTTCAGTGAGTTGCCAGGTATTAATGCCAAATTTATTTTCATCGAGCCCGGTTGTAATAAAATGATGGGTATGCGCATCAACATTTGGGTTGATACGGATAGCAATTTTGGCAGTTTTATTTTTTGCTTTGGCAAGGTCATTTATAATAAACAGCTCCTGTACCGATTCGGCATTAAAGCAAAAAATGTCTTCGTCAAGCGCAAGGTTTATTTCTTTGTCTGATTTTCCTACCCCTGCAAAAACCACATTCTCTTTACCAAAACCATGCTCTATAGCTGCCTTAACCTCGTTACCACTCACACAATCGGCGCCAAAACCATAAGACCGGATCATATCCAGCACTTTTGGATTAAAATTGGCCTTCATGGCATAATGCACATGAAACCCGTACTTTGACGATGCTGCTTTACAGGCCTCCAAAGTTTGACGCAAAACATCAAGATGGTAGTAATAAAAGGGTGTTTCTAATTCCTGAAAACGGGATATGGTATTGGTATTGAACATGGTTAATATTTTCTTTTGTCATTGCGAGGAACGAAGCAATCGCGGACCTGTATTATCGCTCTGTATAGTATGCGATTGCTTCGTTCCTCGCAATGACATTTGGTAATTTATAAATTAATAAATTCCGAAATCGAAATTCCGGATTCCGAAATCAAAACAGCCTGTTATGTAAACTTCTTAATATTTCAACTTTATCCTCTGTCTTTATAAGTATCGACATATTATGATCACTGCCGCCATAGGATATCATTCTAAGGGGGATATGTTTTACAGCTTCTAATACGCGGGCCGCGTACCCGTGTTTTTCAGCGCCAAAATCACCCACAACACAGATGATGGTTTGATCTTTATCAATATCAACCGAACCAAAGGCCAGTAACTCATCAGTGATCTCATTTAAATGAGTGGTATCATCAATGGTTAAAGATACAGCAACCTCCGAAGTGGTGATCATATCTATCGATGTTTTATATCGCTCAAAAACCTCGAAAACCCTGCGCAAAAAACCATGTGCCAGCAGCATCCTGCTCGATTGAATTTTAATAGCTGTAATGCCATCTTTGGCGGCTATTGATTTAATTCCGTCTTTCTGGCTGGCGTCGGATATTAATGTTCCCTGAGCAAGCGGCTCCATTGTATTGAGCAAACGAACCGGGATCTTATATTTTTGTGCCGGGAACACGCTTTGCGGATGCAGTATCTTTGCACCGAAGTAAGCCAATTCGGCGGCTTCATCAAATGAAAGCTGAGCTATTGGTTTTGTACCTTTCACAATGCGCGGATCGTTATTGTGCATACCATCAATATCAGTCCATATCTGTACCTCTTCGCTGCGGATGCCAGCTCCTATTAACGATGCAGTATAGTCACTGCCGCCACGGCGCAAATTATCAATCTCGCCAAAGCTGTTGCGGCAAATATAGCCCTGGGTAATAAATATATTATTATCCGGATGTTTATCCAGTAAAGGGGTAATATGCGTAGTTATATAATCAACAATAGGCTCATTGTCCTCATCCGTCTTCATAAAATCAAGAGCGGGCAATAATACAGATGGCACGCCTGTTTCTTTCAGGTAAACATGATACAATGTAGTTGAAAGCAACTCGCCCTGCGCCAGTATCACTTTTTCCTCTATTGATGTAAACAGGTCATTTGCAAAATTGCTGAGTAATGCAAAATGATAATCAATAACTTCTTTGCCTTGTTCCAGGTATTCGGGTTTGGCAAATAGTTCCTTAATAAAAGTTTCGTACTTACCTTTTAAAGTTCCGATTAGTTGTGCAGCCTTATTTTTATCTCCCGATAAGTAAGCCTGCCCAATTTCAACCAGACTATTTGTTGTACCGGATACTGCCGATAACACCACGATCTGCCTCTCGGCAGGATCAATAATATCCAGCAGTTTTTTCATCCTTTCGGGGCTTCCTACAGATGTTCCGCCAAATTTTAAAACCTTCATTTTCGTTCCCGTTAGCTATATAAATCATTGATATTTCTATATCAATTTTGCGGCGCTAAAAATAGGGTTTTAAACTGCTTATAGCTAAACATAAGCGAAATAAAGTTTGGCGAGGATAACTAAAGACAGATGGCAACAAAAGATTATATTGCTAAAAGTATAAAACGGGATCGGTAATATATGTAAAAACACAAACACTCACCCCATACAAGGCTAAAGTGCTGGAAGATGTTAAAAAGGCTGTAGAGGAAATGAAGGTAAAAGCGCGTAATGCCAAAGATCTATTTAATGAGTTATAAGGAAGATAACCTTAACCAAAGTTTATCTTTATTGTCATTTCGAACGAGGCACGAGGAGAAATCTTCTGCGATATGTAGGTCGGCTACTTGTATGGCGCCAATGCTGGCCGTAGAAGATTTCTCTCTATCGTTCGAAATGACATCTTTTTTATTTAGGTTTTATAAATCCCAATCGTTAAACATGTAATTATTATTCAGGATTTAGCACTCTGGACAGATGATACTTTCTTATCTGTAACACTACCCTTATCAATAAAGCTTTTTATTTTATTCGAAAAAAGCAGGTAGCTCCCTATTGCAAGCATAATAAAGCTATTGGTTACATAAAATGTCCGGGTGTTTAACCTGAAGATCTGGCCTGGTAAAAGAAATATTTTTTGCAGAAAGTTCCAGCCCAAAAGGTCATAGGTCTTTAAGACATAAGCTATTATAAATATCAATACCGAATTTAGCCAGAACCAGTTTCTTTTTAGAGAGATCCTCCACGAAATGAGGTAGGCTATTACCAACCCGATTATACTGAACAGCGCAACAACCTTCATATCCGAGTTTACCCTTAAAACATCGTTTAAACGAGCTTCAACAGGTGCCAGGAGCAGGAAGTTAAAGTCGTATAGAAAAGCCAATGTTTGAAAGCCATAGATAAAAAACCAAAAGGCAATAAAATGAATTACCAGTAGCCTGATGTTAAATTTTGAAAGAGAGCTGTTCATCGTAATTTTAGGTTTACTACAATATTAAGATTTTTAACATTATTTTATCTACTAAAATAATATTTATCCTGTATAAACAGCTTTCGTAAATTTTATAGATTTGAAGATGAACAAAAAACTGATCATTTACATACTTCTTTTTGTTTTTGGGCATTCATATCACATAGTTAAGGCTCAAAATTCCAATCAAAAAACAGGTCTTCCGCTTGCAACGCTTCAACAGCAATTTGTCGACCTGCGTTTTGGGATGTTCATCCATTTTAATATTCCTACCTATATGGATCAGGATTGGCCTGATCCGGACGCATCGCCATCTATTTTTAATCCCACCAAATTAAACTGCGACCAGTGGGCAAAAGCAGCAAAATCGGCCAATATGAGTTATGGCTGCTTAACCACAAAACATCATAGCGGCTTTTGTATTTGGGATACCAAGACCACTGATTATAACGTAATGAACAGCCCATTGAAAAAGGATGTGGTTAAAGAATTTACCGACGCTTTTAGGGCCAATGGTTTAAAAGTGATGTTATATTATTCCATATTGGATACGCATCACCGGCTTCGCCCTAATATGATAACCCGCAAGCACATTGAAATGGTAAAAGCCCAGATCACTGAGTTGTTAAGCAATTATGGTGAAGTATCTGCATTGATAATAGACGGATGGGATGCACCGTGGTCGCGCATCTCTTATGATGATATACCTTTTGAGGATATCTACAAGCTTGTAAAATCATTACAGCCTAATTGTGTGCTGATGGATTTAAACGGAGCTAAATATCCTGCCGAAGGTTTGTATTACAGCGATATAAAAACATATGAAATGGGCGCCGGTCAGCGTGTTTCAAAAGAAAGCAATCATATGCCGGCGTTAGCATGTTTGCCGATAAATAAGGCCTGGTTTTGGAAAACAACATTCCCGGCAGAGCCTGTTAAAGATGCGGCTAAACTGGTTAATGAAACCATTATCCCATTAAACAAGGTTGATTGCAATTTTATATTAAATGTTGCCCCAAACCGCGATGGTTTAATTGATGATAATGCACTGGCTGCACTAAAAGAAATTGGCAAATTATGGCACAATGAAGGCCCGGTTACTAAATTGCCAGCACTTGATGCTCCCATTATAGCGAGCAATATCGCCAAAAAACAACCATCAAGCTCAAGCTGGGGCGATGATGACAACATAATGGACCTGGCTAATGATGACGATTTTACAACATCGTGGGTATCGAACAAAACAGTGGATAAGCCATGGTATGAGATTGACTTTGACCGGGATAAAGCTTTTAACACCATTAGCATTGCCGAAGAAAAAGCAAATATCAGCAAGTATCATTTAGAATACTTTGTAAACGGCGCATGGAAGCCTTTATTTAATGGCGAGAACAGCAACAGGGTAAAAGTTAACCGTTTTGACCGGGTGTGGGGCAGCAAGGTTAGGATCTGGATTGATAAATCAGACCACCAGGCTTCAATTGCAGAGTTTGGGGTTTATGATGAGAGGCGGCAGCAGTGACGGGTGTATGAAATGAGCCTGAGGCCATATTAATAATTCACTAATTCAACAAATCACTAATTATAATGGACGTACACCATCATCCAAACCTACCGCACGGCAAGAGTAAGCACCTGAAAGAATATTTTCTTGAATTTTTAATGATCTTTTTAGCGGTAACCATGGGTTTTATTGCCGAAAACATCCGCGAGCATGTATCCGACAATTCGAAAGAAAAAGAATATATAGCAGGGATGATCAAGAACCTGGAGGTTGATACAGCCGAATTAAAATTCACAATCGGGAGAACCGAAAGTCAGTATAAAGGGATTGATACTTTGAGAAGTATCTCAAAAGATAAACTTGCAGATTTAAAAGTTCAGGACTCATTATTTTTATATACATCCAATTATTTATTAAGCCTGAACCCCTTTAAAAATGATGATGTAACTTTAATTCAGCTTCGAAACGCTGGCGGTTACCGGTTTTTACGAAAGCAGGGAGTATTAGACAGTATAGCTATTTATGAATCGAAGATTAATTTTCTGAATATCCAGTTGGATTATTATAGCGAATCCATGAAGAAATCGATAGAGACTGTAAAATTCATATTTGATTTAAACGCTAATGCCCGGTTTAGAAAAAATCATTTCTCAACACCTATTCTAATAACTACAGATAAGGATAAGATCAATAATTTTTATAACCAATGCTGGATGATGTCAATAGTCGTAAGAAATTATACTGCGCTATTAAAAGATCAGCTTAAATTCAGCACCCGGCTGATTGCCTATTTAAAAAACACTTATCATGTCGATTAAAGATGAGGATGCAGAAATAGCTAATCTTTAACATCCGCCCAAACCTTATTCTCAACGGTTATCCTTACAGTAAGCATTGCTGCATTCAGCACAGTAAAAATTACAGCAGTATAATACAAATGGAAGACCAGTGGGATAAATGCTATCTCACAAACAACTTCCATATAATTGGGGTGTTTCAAAAACTTATAAGGCCCCCGTTTTACAGGATAGACCCCAGGAATACGGTAGATCTTTGTGTTCCAGTACTTTCCCAGGGATGATAAAGCCCAAAACTTAAATAGTAAAACAGCAATAAAAATCCCCAAAAAGATCCAGCTTATTTCAGTCCCACCTCTTAAATAATACTCCACAATTATTGATACAATAAATAAGGTGTGCATGGCTATCATAAAGGGGTAATGGCTTTGTCCGTATTGAACAGCGCCATGTTCAAGCAGCCATTTTTCATTCCGGCGTGCAATAAACAGCTCTGATAATCTTTGCAGGATAAGAAAGGAAATGAAAACTATGAAGTACATTACTAGTTGATTAAGTTGAATGAGTGAGTGGTTGATTAAGTTTTTTTTTTGATCAGGCTTAATGTTGAGCTGCAAACTTAATCAACTCAATCCAACCCAATCTAACTTAGTCAACTTACCTTCAACAGCACCATTTCGCTTGAAAAACCAGGTCCCATAGAAAGCATTAAACCATAGCCGTCCTCAAAACCTTCGCGCATAAATTTCTCCAATACGTATAATACGGTAGCGCTCGACATATTACCATAGTTATTCATGATCTCGCGGGTTGTTTTTAAAAAGTCACCTTCAACACCCAGTGATTCCTGGTATGCATCAAGCACCTTTTTACCTCCCGGGTGAAAGATGAAGTTTTTTATATCATCCATTTTCAGGCCGTTCTTTGCCAAAAACTGATCGATATCGTGTTTAATATGTTCATTTATAAAGGTGGGGATATCTTTCGAAAAAAGCACTTTAAACCCTGTATCCTGGAAATCCCAGCCCATTACTTCCAACGAATCGTAATATAATTTACTTGATGATGCTACATAATTAACATTGCTTTTTTTGCTGTGATTATCTCCTTTTATAATACAGGCAGCTATCCCGTCCGAAAACAGGCTCGAGCCTATAAAATTACTTTTACTGTAGTCGCTTTTTATCAGGGTTAACGAGCAAAGCTCCACAGCGATGAGCAGTACAACCGCATCAGGGTTTGCTTTAGCTACCGTATTTGCCTTTGCCATGCCTGATACACCTCCGCCACAACCCAACCCCCATAAAGGCGAACGATTAACATGCGGATTGAGCCTCATTTTATTAATGATCATAGCATCCAGACTTGGCGTAGCAAGCCCTGTTGTTGATACAAAAAGAATATCGGTTATGTCATCCTTACTGATGCCGGCCTTTGCAATACAATCTTCTGCAGCCTGCACAGAATAATCCAAAGCTATTTGTATGTAATCGTTGTTACGTTCCTCAAAAGTATTCGGTTTGGAGTAATAAGAGAGCGGTTTACAAAAATTGCGGTATTTGATCTCGGTGTTATCAAAAGCAAATATCAAACGTTTTGCTTCCGGGAAATTGGCCGAAAACATGT
>Ga0206904_1125_pt1 | contig 18719 bp, 11 predicted proteins | sample Alteio_BWOrgHeat_42_FD_152981 | JGI IMG/M metagenome (GOLD analysis project Ga0206904, IMG submission 152981) | Enriched cells from forest soil in Barre Woods Harvard Forest LTER site, Petersham, Massachusetts, United States -... | ecosystem: Environmental > Terrestrial > Soil > Temperate forest >...
ACAACGAAACCTTATCCTGTTCATCACTTTTGTTGTAATCCTGCTAACGCTTGTTTTACAGGGCCTCACATTGCCTATGTTTATAGAAAGATCTCATGTGTATGATAGTTTTACAAACGAGGAATCTGAAAAGTCGGCCCGGCAAAAAATGAAACATGGATTAAAGCAGCACGTCCACCAGTTTCTGAAGGTGAAATATGAAAATGAACTGAACGGTCATGCTGGCATGGAGAGCCTGCTAAAATTATGGGAAGAGCGTGCAAAAGTTGCAGAGGACAGCATGATGAGCGAAAAGAAAAAGGTGATTTTTTTAGAAATGCTCGAAAGCCAGCGGCAATATCTTACTGAACTCAATAAAGACCCTAATATTGGCGAGGAGATTATACGGGAGCAATTGTACCAGATAGACCTTGAAGAGGAGCGGTTGAAGATAGTTTGAGGTGCCGTAAGTAGCCCTTCTTAAACCCCTTTTGTTGTAGATATAACGTCCTTCCATCCAGCATATTGCGCGAAAAAAAATATAGTTAAAAAACTGCATTTTGATGCATTCTGCGTTATATTTTTGGTTTTTCACATCACACAAAACCATCAGCATGATACCGGAAAACAAGCTCAACACAGTAAAAAAAACACTATTTGTACTTCCTTTTCAGGAGATCGACAGATCAAAATTAACACTTGCAGGAGGTAAAGGCGCTAACCTCGGCGAACTATCTAAAATCCAGGGAATCCTGGTGCCGGATGGTTTTTGCATTACTACCGAAGCATATAAAAAAGTGACCGAAAACAACCAGGAACTGAACAGTTTGCTGGATGAATTGGCACAGCTTAAAGCAGAAGAGCGGGAGAGTATTAGCAAAATCAGCGCAAAGATCCGTATGGCGATTGAAAGCGCCCCCATTTCCGGGGACATAGAAGAAGAGATTGCTGCTTACCTTACAAAGTTTGGTGAAAACACTCCCTTTGCTGTGCGGTCAAGCGCTACGGCTGAAGACTTGCCGACTTCATCCTTTGCTGGGCAGCAGGATACCTATTTGAACATTATCGGGAAAGAGGCAATTCTAAAACATATCAGCAAATGCTGGGCGTCGTTGTTTACCGATAGAGCAGTAACTTATCGCATCCAAAACGGATTCGACCACCATAAAGTCCACCTGTCTGTGGTTGTTCAGCAAATGGTGTTCCCGCAGGCTGCAGGAATTATGTTTACCGCCGATCCTATCTCCGGAAACAGAAAAATGTTATCCATTGATGCCAGCTTCGGGCTTGGTGAAGCTATGGTATCAGGACTGGTGAATGCCGATCTGTATAAAGTGCGTAATGGCACAATTACCGACAAGAAAATCTCCGCCAAAAAACTGGCTATTTATGCTTTAAAAGGTGGCGGTACCAAAGAGCAGGAGATTGAGCCTGAACAACAAAATAAACAAGCATTAACGGATGAACAAATCCTACAGCTTGAGCGTATAGGAAGAAAGATCGAAGCACATTTCGGCAGCCCACAGGACATCGAATGGTGTTTGGCTGATGATACGTTTTATATTGTACAAAGCCGGCCTGTCACTACATTATACCCGGTCCCTGAAGCGAATGATCAGGAAAATCATGTTTACGTATCTGTCGGTCATCAACAAATGATGACTGATCCAATGAAACCGTTAGGATTATCTGTTTGGCTTTTAACTACCCGGGCGCCAATGCTTACTGCTGGTGGAAGACTGTTTATCGATATTACGTCCATGTTGGCTTCATCTGCCGGCAGAGAAACGCTGTTAAACGTCACGTTGGGAAAATCCGATCCGCTCATAAAAGACGCGCTTACAACCATCATAGGAGAAGATTTTATTAAATTATTACCGGACGATGAAAAAGAATCAGGTCCCGGTAAAGGCAATAAAGCTGTGTCGCCTGCGAATTATCAGATACTAAACGATTACGATCCATCAATCGTTTCTGATTTGATCAGGAGCAGTCAAACATCGATAGAAGCGTTAAAACAAAACATCCAAACCAAATCAGGGTCGGACCTGTTTGATTTTATCCTCGAAGATCTCCAGCAATTAAAGAAGATCGCATTTGACCCGCAAAGTTTTGGTGTGCTTATGACCAGTATAAATGCTGCATTTTGGATCAATGAAAAAATGAACGAATGGTTAGGTGAAAAAAACGCTGCCGATATTCTTTCTCAATCTGTACCTAACAATATTACTTCCGAAATGGGTTTGGCGCTGTTGAATGTAGCAGATGTGATTCGCCCTTATCCGGAAGTGATCGATTACTTGCAACACGTAAAAACTGATAATTTTTTGGGTGAACTTGTTCAATTTGAAGGTGGGCAGGAAACCCAAGATGCTATCTATGATTATCTTAACAAATACGGCATGCGGTGTAGCGGAGAAATCGATATTACTAAAACCCGTTGGAGTGAAAAACCATTAACACTTGTCCCCTTGATTCTAAGCAACATCAAAAACTTTGAGCATAACGCAGGTAATCGAAAATTTGAGCAGGGACGACAGGAAGCTTTGAAAAAAGAACAAGAGTTATTAGATCGGTTGAAGCAATTGCCGGATGGTGAACAAAAAGCCAAAGAAACAAAACGGATGATCGATCTGGTCCGGAATCTCAGCGGTTATCGTGAATATCCCAAATACGGGTTTATTAGTCGCTACTTCATTTATAAACAAGCCTTAATGAAAGAAGCTGAACAACTCGTAAAGGCCAATGTTATTCATGAAAAAGAAGATATCTACTACCTCAGTTTTGATGAACTTCGCGAAGTAGTACGCACGAATAAACCGGATAACCAAATCATCAGCAAACGAAAAGATGAGTATAAGTTATATGAAAAATTAAACCCGCCTCGTATTATCACATCTGATGGTGAAGCTATTACCGGCAAGTACAATCGGGAAGATCTTCCTGCCGGGGCTATTGCAGGCATGGCAGTTTCTTCCAGAGTTATAGAAGGACGGGCACGTGTTATTTTAAACATGGAAGATGCCGATATAGAACATGGAGATATATTGGTTACCGCCTTTACTGACCCCAGCTGGACACCATTATTTGTATCCATAAGTGGCCTGGTAACTGAAGTTGGCGGGCTGATGACCCATGGAGCAGTTATTGCACGTGAATATGGCTTACCGGCAGTTGTCGCGGTAGAAAATGCTACCAAACTGATCAAAGACGGACAGCGGATACGGGTGAATGGAACAGATGGATATGTAGAGATACTGTAAAAGGTTTAAGAATTGTACCATAAATCTGTTTAAATTTTAATCAAGCCTTTGGTGGGCGTTACCCATTACAATCTTTTTTTAAATATTCACCATTTTTAAGGTATTTGTCATATAAAAACCTTTAAATTCGATCTATAAGTGCTATGGCGTTATTCTTGAAAGAAATTTAAACAGCTTCTAAATTATCCAATAAATAGCATTAAGATGGATCGCAGAAAATTTATATGGTCGGCTGGATTAGTTTTACCTATCGCAAGCGCATTACCGGCAAGTACGTTAAGCCTGGTTACAACTAAGAATGGGGCAGCTATCAATGAACCTGAGCCGGCGATTGATCATCAGCAAAAGGCCGACTATACTATTCGTATCGGCACTGGCCTGGTTGAAGTTGGCCCACAACATATCATATCGATCATTACCTATAATGGTCAATTTCCAGGCCCCTTACTACACTTTAAAGAAGGCCAGCAAACAATAGTTGATATCCATAATGATACCGATAGCGCAGAACAATTTCACTGGCATGGGCAATTTATCCCGGTAAGCGTGGATGGGTCAGCAGAAGAAGGGACGCCTTACATTCCAGCTCATGGAATGCGCAGAGAAGTGTTTACACCCAAACCGGCAGGCTTGCGCTTTTACCATACACATACAATTGCCGGGGCAAACCTGAACGCCGGACAATATTCAGGGCAGGTTGGCCCGGTTTATATAGAGCCAAAAGTAAAGCCAACGGGCTACGACCGGGAAGAGTTTCTCATGCTAAAAGAGTTTGAACCTTATTTTATGAAAGGCGGAGACATGGCCAGCGATTTTTTAAGCGGCCCGGTGATCCCGAAGTTGAAAGCCATACAGGACAATGCCGAAAAAGCTGCCCCCAATAAACCTAAGGGATACGAAGTTGGCTATAAAGTTTTTACTATCAATGGCAAACAACTTGGGCATGGTGAGCCTATAGAGGTTAAATATGGAGAACGCATTTTGTTCCATGTTGTTAACGGCAGCGCCTCTGAAATCCGCAGCCTTGCATTGCCTGGCCATACCTTTAAAGTTATTGCGATGGATGGTTTCCCGGTTCCAAATCCCGCCGAAGTTCCGGTATTATGGTTGGGCACCGCCGAACGCATATCGGCCATTGTAGAAATGAAACATCCTGGAAGCTGGATAATGGGGGACCTGGCAGATGATGACCGGGGTAACGGCATGGGAACGATAGTCCAATATCATGGGCAAAAAGGGAAACCGCAATGGGTAAAACCCAAACCCTATTTATGGGATTATACCATATTTGGCAAGCACAATACAAAGGTTCCTCAACCGGATGAGGTTATCAAAATGGTGTTTGAGAAACAGCAGGCAGCAGACAAAGGCTTTAACCGCTGGACGATAAATGGCGTGGCTTTTAACATGATGAACATGAAACCGATGTTCCACCTCAAAAAAGGCAAGCGTTATCGTTTGCAGTTATTGAATGCTTCGGACGATATTCATCCTATGCACCTGCACCGCCATAGTTTTGAATTAACCAAGATCTGTGGGAAGCATACCGCTGGTATTATGAAAGATGTAGCTATGCTCGGCGGCTTCCAGGAAATGGAGATAGACTTTGTCGCCAACAATCCGGGACTAACCTTATTTCATTGTCACATGCAACTGCACATGGATTTTGGGTTTATGGCTTTATTTGATTACGTATGATCCAGGTACTTTGATCTCTGATGGAAGCTAATCAAAGTAGTTTAAAAGATATCGCCAGGGTATTCCTAAAATTGGGGATCACCGCATTTGGCGGTCCAGCTGCGCACATTGCAATGATGCGGCAGGAAGTAGTTATTAAACGACAATGGCTAACCGAGCAACATTTTCTTGATCTGATTGGTGCAACTAACCTGATACCTGGCCCGAATAGCACAGAAATGGCGATTCATATCGGGCAGGAGCGCGGCGGGTGGAAAGGCTTACTGATCGCCGGAATTTGTTTTATCATGCCTGCTGTTTTAATAACAGGTTTTTTTGCCTGGCTTTATAAATCTTATGGCCAGTTGCCGCAGGTGCAGCCTTTTATTTACGGAATTAAGCCAGCCATTATCGCAGTAATTATCGCAGCCATTTACCCTTTAGCAGAAAAATCCTTGCAGACTATTGAATTGGGTATTATCGGTTTTGCAGCGCTATTGCTTAGCTTGTTTGGATATTCAGAAATACTGATCTTATTTGGTGCTGGGTTTATTGCGATGGGATTATTGGCTATCCGACTTAAGCGTACGAATTCGTCTTTGACTTTCCTGCCTTTTATTTTAACAGATAACACGTCTTTCTTCAATCTCAAAAATATCAACCTGTTCTTTTCCTTTTTAAAGATCGGTGCCATACTTTATGGCAGCGGTTATGTGCTTTTTGCTTTTTTGGATGCCGAATTAGTATCAAAAGGAATCATTACTCACAGGCAACTTATTGATGCTATAGCTGTAGGGCAATTTACGCCTGGCCCCATTTTTTCTTCGGTAACTTTTATCGGCTACCAGGTTAATGGCATCAGCGGTGCAATTATTTCCACTATAGGCATATTTCTCCCTTCATTCCTGTTTGTTGCGTTGCTTAATCCATTAGTTCGCAAAATGCGCGGCTCAAAACTGTTTGCCGCCTTTTTAAACGCGGTTAATGTGGCATCCATTGCACTGATCCTTGTTGTTTGTTATCAATTAGGAAAGGATAGCCTTACCGACTGGCGCCAAATTGCCATAGCTGTTTGTAGTGCTGCTATACTTTTTCGTTTTAAAGAAATTAATAGCGTCTTTATTATATTGGGAGGATCGGCTGCCGGGTATCTATTATTAATGATTTAGATGTGCGGTATTATTGAAGCTGATAAACCCTAAAGCGGTAAGGTAAACCAAAATGTACTGCCTTTATTTATCTCACTTTCCGCCCATAATTTACCGTTATGCCTTGTGATAATTTCGCTCGATAAATATAGCCCAATGCCAAGTCCTGATATGTTAGGTGAGGCGTCATCGACACGATAGAACCTGGAAAATATCTGGATGAGTTTATCAGAAGCGATACCCATTCCAAAATCTCTTACACCAACTTTAACTTCGCTTTCAGTACAGCTCAATAATACTTTTGCCATGTCAGTTCCGGGTGAATATTTAATGGCATTGGTTAGCAGGTTGATCATTACCTGTTCAATTCGTTGACTGTCTGCATTTACCATACAGCTTTCAACGTCCGTTTCCAGTGTAATTTTATATTTATCTGTCGTATGCTGAATCAGTTCTATTGCATCTTCAACAACATCCCTGATGTCAAATTCATCAATGGATAATTTTAATTTGCCGGCTTCTATTTTAGAAACATCAAGAAGGTCGTTAACTAAGGTTGTAAGTTTCTGTACCTGAAGGAGCGCCTTATTTACAAATTTTTGGCTTTGTTCATCTGTTTTTAAACGGCTAAGAATTTGTAAATAGCCATTAATGCTGGTGAGCGGGGTTTTCAGCTCATGGCTGGCAAGACCGATGAATTCGTCCTTTTTTTCATTCAGTGTCTTTACCTCTTCAAACAGTTTAGCATTATCAATTCCCATTGCAGATTGGGCAGCAATGGACACCACAAGGCTTTCATGATCCTTTGTAAATTTACCAGGTTCGGGGTGACCGAAAAATAAGCCGCCAATTACAACTCCTGAACGTGAGACTACCGGAACAGCAAGGTAACTAACCACAGGCAAGTGCCCTTTTGGCATTCCAAAATGCGGATCATTTTTTCCATAACGTGGGTCTTGGGTAACGTCGTCAATCCGTACTACACCTTCACCGGAAAAAGTTGGGTGAAATATTGCAGTATTTCTTGGCATTCCGAATTTTTCAAAAGCCTCCCTCGGTGCACCTGACAAAGTATATAACAAAAACGACTCCCCACTTTCATCCGTATTATTGTAAAAGAAAGCTCCGAATTTTGCCCCGGTGAGTTCTGTAGTAGCATCCGTTACTTTTTGCAGTATTTTATTCAGGTCAAGTTCCTCCGACACAGTTTGCACCATCAGGTTAATAATTTCCAATCTCTCTGTATAACGTTGGGTTATTTTCTGTTCTGCAATTTGCGTACTGATATCACGTGCAATCTTGGAAGCACCAATAATTTTTCCTTCAGTATCCACAATGGGCGAAACGGTAAGTGATATAGGTATTTCACGCCCGTTTTTTGCTACACGAATAGTTTCAAAGTGGTCAATTTTCCGCCCCCTTTTAACCTGTTCTATGATAAACGCTTCCTCTTTCAAGTGAGAATCCGGAATTATTATAGAAATATGATGGCCTACCACCTCAGCTTCCGAATATCCAAACATGCGCTCAGCAGCCTTATTCCAACTGGTAATTACACCGTTCATAGTCTTGCTGATAATGATATCATCAGTTGTATTAACAATAGCCGCTAATCTGGCTTGTTTTTCAGCACCCTCTATTAATTGGATTTCATTCAATTTTTGCTCTGTAATATCCAACACAGAACCTATGAAGCGCACCGGCTCCTCCTTTTCATTAAAGTAAACTTTCCCTTTTGCCTTTATCCAGCGGATCTTTTTATCCTCAGCACCTATCGTACGGTATTCTACATCGTAATTTCCGTTGCTTACTGATTTAATCATCACGCCGTCAATAATATTTAGAATACGTTCCCTGTCATCTGGGTGAAGACCACCGGCAAAATCCTTTTCATAGGTTACTGGGCCGTCATGACTGATCCCGAATAATTTCTTGCAACGCTCATCCCATTCCATGGTGCCGTTTATCAAGTCCATATCAAAAGTACCCAATTGTGCTGCCTCTTTTGATAAACGTATTTGCTCGTATGCCGACTCCAGATCTTTTTTTGATTTTACTTGCCCGGTTACATCAACAGCCACAATCATAATTGTATTGGTGAAGCCCTTTTCATCCTGTAAAGGCTGATAAATAAAGTCAAAATAGTATTCATTCAATTGGCCATTATGTTCCATGTAGGCCGGTATTTCGTATCCATAATATGGCTCACCTGAATCGTATACATCATCAAGCAATTGAAGAAATGGTTGCCCCTGCAATTCAGGGAGAGCAACAGCCAAAGGCAGCCCAACAACTGCCTGGGTTTTACCCCATGCCTTCAGCATTACGTCGTTGGCCGATTCTATAATCATTTCCCGTCCAACAAGCACACCAATTGCAACAGGAGCTCCCTGTACCAGGAAGCGAAACCTACTTTCGCTAGCTGCCAGATTGCTCACCATTGTCTGCAGATTCTTTTCGATTAGTGCCAGTTCTTCGTTCGTGGTTAATAATTCCTCATTACTGGCGGCCATCTCCTCGTTAACGGTCTGTAATTCATTGGTATAAGTCTCCAGCAATTTTCTTGATTCTACTTTATCGGTAGTTTCGTTGCAGGTTACCAGCACACCGGTCGGGTTACCCGACTCATCCGAAACCGGGCTATAGCTAAATGTCCAGTACACATCTTCAATTTGTCCATTACGATAAATTGGAATCAGCATATCTTCGTTCCAGGTTGCCTCTCCTTCAGAAAGTACCTGGTCAATAAGCGGTTTAATGATATGCCATATTTCGGGCCAGGCTTTTTCTGCAGTCATGCCCAAAATGGATGGGTGTTTACCATCAATACCGAGGCTTGGGCGGTAGGCATCGTTATAAAAACAAATAAGCTCCGGCCCCCACCATAAAAACATAGGAAATTTGGAATTCAGAATAATGCTTAGGGTGGTCTTTAAACTTTGGGGCCAAAATTCGGGCTTGCCTAAACTGGTAGTTGTCCAATCATATAAGCGGGTTAGTTCCCCCATTTCGCCACCGCCTTTTAAGAACAAGGGTGTAGATACGTTTAGGCTTTTTTTCGATGACATTTTTGGTGAAAAGTAATTATGGGCAATATGCTTAAAGTTATAATTTTAACTTAAAATATTAATGTACAGTTACTTTCACACACGTTAGTCATTGTTGAAAACCAGCAAAGAAAAAAATTTCTTAATTAGTATTCTTTAAAACCCCGCTGGCAATATTTTGTAACACGTCATTATTAAACGGCTTAAATATAAGCTATATACTCCCGCCTTATGGCACGAGTTTAATATTATTGTTGGCCGATGAAGAGACAACAGGAATATCCTTTAATTGTTCATTTGTTTTTAACGATTACGCAGAAACACAATGCCGGCATGCTTGAATAATCGATTGATATTGAGATATTAGACCCAGCCCGGAGGGCTATTACAACGAATCTATATATTTAGTTAAATAACTTATCATTTGAGAATTGTTGGAAATAAATTCCCGTTGATTAAAATCATCTGCATTAGCTAAAAGTGTTTTTAACGAATCGTTTTCCCGCCAAGGCATCAAATAATTTAACCTTGCAAACTCTTCCAAAACCTCAACCTGATGATCGTCTACATGCTCATCGTACTTCGAAAGCCGAGCAATTGCAATCACCTTTTTTTTAAGAAATAAAGCTTTCATTATCGACCCTACCCCGGCATGGGTAATAATAATCCTCGCTTTGTTATGAAGTTCGGTTAATTCATCAGGCTCAATAAATGGCTTTATAATTATATGCTCACTATCAGTTATGGTTGTGTATCCTGCCTGAACAAATACTTCTTCCGAAATTGTTCCGTCAGCACATAGTTTTTCTATTTCTATTAAGGGCCTTTTAAAATCCGTTACAAAGGTTCCAAGTAAAACAAGTATCATTAAAATACCCCTCCCAAAAATATCGCCTTTTTATAGTTGTCTTTAGCATCCGGCCATTGCACTATAAATTTATCGGCTATGGGGTAAATAAGATCTGCTGCTTTCGAGCCGGAATTCACCCGGGAAAATGATAATATAAAAACTATTTTAATTCCCAGTAACCTGCCTAAAAAACACATTGGTACTGCAGTTTCACTCCCTGTAGATATAATTACCTTAGGGTAATGTTTGAAAAGTAATTTTACCGATAGAAAAAAATTAACGATCAAGGTAGTAAAGAAAAGTATGCTGCGTTTTTTTCCGGTGGGGCGCGATTTAATAAATCTTATATTATACAACCTGCTGAAGAATCGTGTAAAAGGCGTCTTCTCCGTAATTAGTACATAATCGTACTTTACAAACATTTCTTCCAGCTGCAAAATCTCTGCTAAATGTCCCCCACCCGAACATATTAAGATAATTTTCTTTTTACACTGATCCATCCTTTTAATGAAATGATTTGTAACCCTATGAATAAAATAAATACCAACGGATATTTGAATCCTCCGTTTGCAAAAGGTTTATTTTGAATTAGGTAATTAATTGATAAAATGTATAAGGCTTAAGTCCGGGTATACTAAGAGGGGGTAGTTAGGTATACCGTTGTATATCAAATGTAATTAATGTAATTGAAACAACAAATTAAATTGTTTTAGTACATATAATTTTTACATTGGAGATAATAGGAGAGGAAACAATCCCCACTATCTGCTTACAAACAATGGCTGATTTGCTATTTATTTCAGGTACTGATATGGATATTTTGTTCGTTATAGTTTAAAAGGCAATTCTTTATCAAACGGAATTCTTCCTTAAAAAATGCTTATGCTTAACACCTTATTTATATGACTATGTGCGCTTTACAATTATGACCAGGTTAAATGCCTTTGGCTTGTTAACATAATGATAATATTAAATTCATATTTAAATAACCTATTTTTGAAATAAATGTTCAACCATGAAAAAAAGTAAAAAACAATCTCCTGTTAAAGACACTATAAAAAAATCAAAAGAAACCATCCGTGTTCGTCTTGTTAAAGAATTGAAAGCTGTTACAGACCTGCTTGTAAAACAAGGTTTAGCCACTGCGATTGATATTGAAAAAGAAGCCAAGAAACTGGCAAAAAAAATCACCAAAGGAATCAAAGCGCTGGAAGTTAAAACCGAAGCTCCAAAAGAAAATCCGTCACCAGCAGCTAAAGCTCCTGTAAAGGAAACTCCGCAGGTAAAAGAGGTAAAAGTTGTAACTCCGAAAGCTGCACCTAAATCGCCTGAGGCCAAACCAAAACAGGTTGTTGCTCCAAAACAACCAGCAAAGGTAGCCCCTGCCAAAGTAAATGCTGTTAAAGCAGCTCCAGTTAAAAAAGACGTCAAAAAATAATATAACAACAATAGCCGGGCAAATGCATATCCTGCAAATACCCGGCTATCGATTATTAATATGTAAAGCCTATTTAGCGGCTATTGCAGTTAACAATATCCCTCTTTAAAATTTATTGGTATTTAAAACCGGGTTTTGGCTGGCGTTAACCTGGTATGTTGTTATTGAATTATCATCACTTACCTCAACAACTCTGTAGCCGCGATAACTGGTACCCCAGCTGCCCCCAATATGCGAATCAAAAAAATGTGGCAATCTACCCGTGTGGCGTACTCCATCCAGATCATGGTTATGTCCATGAAATGCTGCCTTTACATTAGGATAAGCATGCAGCAAATCGACAGTTTCGGGGCAGTCTAAAAATATATTTTCATCCTCTTTTAACCACTTAACCGGGGCTATATGCAGTATCACAAAAACCACTTTCTTATCTTTAAGTTTCTCAAGTGAGTTTTTAATAAATACATTATCCGGGCATACATATTTTCCTTTTACACTGGCTGTGTTTGCAAATACAAAAGCAATGTCACCTTGTTCCAAAACATATTTATCTTCATACCCAAAAACATTTTTCCATACTTGCGCATCAGCAAAATCATGATTACCGGGTATGGTATAATAGGGCACACTTAATTTATCCAGGTAGTTTTTCTTTACTTCAGGAAGCAGGTCCGGCCTATCATGTACCAGGTCGCCGTTAATGATCACTAAATCAAAATGGTTTTTAGCGTGATCTTCATTCAGCCATTTTACCATATTGCTTGTGAATAAGGGAAAGTCAGTCTCCGGCTGCCCATAATGAAGATCGGAAGCAATAGCAAATCTCAATTTGGGTTTTCCGCTAACAGTTCTTTTATAAGTATTATCATCACTTGCAAAAGCATTTATTGCAGGCAAAAGGCTTAAACCGGCTATTCCGGCAATACTTTTTTCTATAAATTTCCGGCGGCTATCCATTTGATCTGTTTTTATTAAAAGTAAATTCTTAGTATGAAATTAATATGAACATGTTGGTCAATGTCATCACTACCGCAACCTTTTGCCTTCCAAATACTTTATTAAAGCTGGCGGGTTGTCTGTTTGCAAACCTTTTAAACCCATGCTAATGGCTTTGTCCCATATTGATGGTCCTTCAAGCGCACTTTGAGCGTCGGGCCAAACTGGTAAATTAACCAATGCAGCAAATGCAAGCATATCACTGTTATAGGTATTATAGTTTCCGTCGAGTACGTCAGGGTGATAGGCATCTATAAACTTTTTCATGGCACTCGTATCTTTCACGCTATCAGGCATGCTCAGCATCAGCGGCATTGTTGGGTCAGTTTTACGCCAGTCGGTAAGTTGCGATGGTTTATTAATGTAAACCAAAACCTGTTTCTCCATGCCATATTGTTTAAGCATCTTAAGGGTTGCGGTTGCATCGGCTTCCTTAAAATCAATGTAGATGTAAATCTTATCCTTACATAGTTTCAGGATCTCCTCAAATGTAGGGATACGATAGGCCGCCGTGTCCTGTTTGTTTTTATTATGTACTTTTAAGGCTTCCACCTGCTCAAAAGTAAGATTTTTGATAAGTCCCTTGCTGCCTGTCATTCGGTCCGTGCTGGCATCATGCATGCTAACAAGCTTGCCATCGCTGGTGGTACGCAAATCTATTTCAATATAATCTGCCCCATCTTTAATCGTTGCAGCATAACCTTCCAGCGTATTTTCAGGATAAACGGTATGGTCTCCGCGATGGGCAACTACAATATATTTGTGCCTTGCTTTTGGTACCGGATTAGGCTGACCATCGGCTCTTGAGAAAAGAAAGACCAGTATGGAAAGGAGTGTTACAAATTTCATGTTTTTATAAGCTCTTATGGGTATAACAGATCGTGATGGGTTCATTGAATTGCATTAAAAAGTCTATAAAACAAGGAAGCCATCCGGTTTTGGCGGATGGCTTCCTATATCAATATTTATTATTTAAGTATCCACATTATAGCGTTAATGTCGTCATTACCGCCATACTGGCTGGCTAAAGCTGCTGTATAGTTGGCTCCATTTGCCGAACGTTCGGTAGATGGATATTGAAAACGCATAGCTATATTACCGCCGTTACCTGTACCAGGGCCGGTAGTAAAATTAGGTACACCGGTCCTTCTCCATGTAAAGTATGACTCCAAACCAGAGTGGCGGAATAATGCCAAATACTTTTGCTGCAATATTTGTGTTAAGCCAGTGGCACCACCTGCATATTTCACACTTGCCTGAGCGTAATAAGTATTCCAGTTAAAGTCTATGGTATATACATCGTAATTAGCGGCATCCTTCACGCCTGTTGTTGAACCAGGGCGATAAAAATATGCAAGGAAATTGCCTACTATATTATAATAAGCTAACGAAGCTTGTATACCATTCTGGTAATGCGTTTCGGCGCTAACACCTGTAACCCAGCCACGGTTAATTCCTTCTGCAATATTAAATTCCTGCTCTGGATAGCCGATCTGGATGCTTGGCTCACCTGTATAAGTTGAGTAATAATGCTTACGGTTAATGAAAGAGTATTTCTGTAAACCGGCATTATTGTACATGGTACCCAAATCCAGTCCCGGATCTGCGCCTATGAACGATGAAAAAGCAGTAGGGCTTTGGTGCAGGTTATCTACATAGTAACGTGCAGGCTCAGCAGTTACAAAAACACGGGGGTCCTGTAAACTGGTAAGCAAACTGATATAAGTTTGTGAACTGTTTTGTCTTGATCCGTTTTGTCCAAAATTATCCGGATTTTGCGGGTAATAGTTGGTAGGTGAAACAAACACATATTGTAAATTATCTGCCGAGCTACCCATTAAAGGATACTTTGACGGATTAGTAACAATGGCCGAAAATTGTGCCGGTATGTTCATATCCGGATCGCTTATGGCCTTTTTGCTTAACGCTAAAAGTAACCTTAAATGAAATGCATTCACCACTTTTTGCCATGCTACAAGGCTGTTGTTTAAATAAATGTCTCCGCCTAAAGCTGAACCTAAGCCTGTGCCACCCGAGCTTGGATTAGCAATCAGTTGTGACATATCCGAGTTTGCGCTTTCTAACCAGGCCAGTGCCTGTATCATTACCGCCTTTTGGGTATCATATTTGGGCGTAAGGTTATTTAACCCCTGTAGGGCCTGAGTCATAGGTATATCTCCTCTTTCCAGGCTCATCTTACTGAAAAAATAAGCTTTGAAAAATTTACCCATTGCCTCGTACGGATTAATTGCAGCACCGCCCGAAGCAGCAGCATTGGTCTCCATTATTACTACGTTTTTCAGCGTAGTGTAATAGTCCGAGCCGCTTCCAAAGTTATAGGTGTTGTTACCGTAGTAGTTATAATTATAAATATAATATTGGTCGTAAATTTCGTTCTGTCCGTCAGGAAGGTCTACCAGGCTGTTTAATACACCGGTAAACAATAAAGAGGATGGCACGCTGTTTGGAACGTTATTATTCTTGGTAAGGTCCTCAAAGCTCTTTTTACAACTGCTTACTGTCAATAGGATCAGCATTGGCAGTAAATAAATTCTAAATATCTTTTTCATGATCGTTTGCATATTTAAATTAGAATGAAAGTTTTATGTTAAGACCATAACTGCGAACAGATGGCGACTGAAGGCCGGTAAGTGAAGTTGTTGTGTTGGCATACTGGTCAAGGTCAACATCCTTAAATTCAGAGTTTTTATAGAAGTATAATAAGTTACGCCCGTAAATAGATGCCGATGCCTTTGAGATGAATGTCCTTTGTAACCATTTTTTAGGGAAATTGTAGCTAATGGTTACCTCGCGCAGTTTAGCGTAAGTTTTGCTCATCAGGTTAGCTTCGTCAACATTATAGTACTCACTTACATATTCCTGCACAAATGCTTTCTGGTTATTAGGCGAATATTGTAATGCACCATAGTTTAAAACTGCACCTGTTTTTGAATCGTACTGAGGGGCAACACCGTTTGATACCAGTACACCCTGGCCAATGTACGACCCGGCATAACCCGGTTTACCAAAGTTCGACCAATCCTGGTAACGTGCCGCACCAAATGCACCTTCGGCAGTCAACGCATTACTACCCCCACGCATGGTTTTGTTATGTACATAATCAGTAGTAACACCACCAACCGAACCATCAAACTGGAAACCTAAGCCCCAATTTTTGTAGTGAACATTATTGTAGATAGACCATGTATAATCAGCATTAAGGTGACCTAAATACTGAGGAACAGGGTTTACAACCGGCTCACCACCTGGCGATACTGAACCATCAGCATTTGTTTTTGGCGAAGTGTTGATGATCATACCGGCAGGGTTGCGTACAAACGCAGTTCCGTAAAATTTATCAGTACGGTCGCCTTTTTTAAAGAAAGTGTTATAGGTTGATTGTCCCGGAGGCAATTGTTCGTAAACTTCCTTAAAGGTCGACCAGTTAACCAAAACATCCCATCCAAAACCACCAAGATCTTTTATTGGTGTTCCTGATAATGAAAGCTCATAACCTGTTTTCTTGGTTTTCAAGGCATTCAAAAACTCATCGGTATAGCCTGTTGCTGTTGATATTACGTTATCCAAAATTCTTGGTCCGTCAATATACTGATAAGCTGTTGCGCTTAATCCTAAACGGTTTTGCAGGAATTTAATATCGATACCTTCTTCATAGTTAACACGGGTTGAGGTTTTAATTCCGTTTTGATAAAGGTAATTTGAAGCATAAGCAGCTGCCTGGTTATTATAAGGCTTGCTTATTGAATAAGATGGATTAAGTGAATAAGCAGGTCCGTTATATGGCGAGTTATAAGTTACACCATAACCAAGCGGGTTAAGGAATAATGGGTTTGTGCTCGGGCTATTACTAACAGTTTGACCGCTATAAGCCGAAATAGTGTTAAACGGTGCAGGGCCTATAGTTGGGCTGGTATCGTCCGACCGTACGTTTGAATAAGAAGCCCTTGCTTTTAAGAATGATATAAAGTCAGGAAGCGTAATGTAGTCAGAAATTACAGTAGCTGCCGATAAGCTTGGATAATAATAGGTAGTCACGTTTTGGAAAGCTGATGATTTATCAATACGGCCTGTGCTCGATAAAGTGGCATATTTCCCGAAAGATAAATCCACCGAATAGAAGGCGCTCAATGTTCTCAGTTGCGAGTTAAAGCTGGTTCCCTGTACCGGGTTTTTTGAGTTACTGAATGAGTAATCTGCAGGAACGTTCAAATAATCTGTTGATACCCAGCTCGAATTATATTTAAAGCTGCGTAAATTACCACCTACTAAACCATTGATGTTTAAAAACTTATGTACTGTATAGTCAAAGTTTAATTTTAACTCAGTATTGTTTTCAAACAGATCCCTGCGGTCTTCGCGGTAATCACCCTGGTTACCTTCACGTCCATATGGGTGGGCGGAGTAAGGCAGGTCTTCAGTATGTAATAAGTTATAGGTATCTATCTGCGATTTCAGATTTATATTTACGTGATTATCAATCTTAAAGTTACCTGAAACATATCCGTAAGTATCGTTTTTATAATGACCACGGGTCCATATTTTGGTCAGGAAATAAGGGTTATGGTAACGGGTGTATTCTTCAAAATTCGATTGCACGTTTACTTTACCGGGCTGCCATATCGCTTTAATATCAGGTGCATTTACGCTCCAATCAGCACCTGTCCAAATAGCTAAGTTGTATATAATACTGTTCGGGCCATACTGAACATCCGGGTAGTCGTCAGTGCTCTGTCTGTTAAAGTCAACGTTTGCTTCAAATCTCCAGCGTGGGGTTGGGTTAAATGAAGCATAAAAGTTAACATTGGCAATATCCAGGTATTGTGATGGGATATAGCTCGACTGATGTTGTTGCGAAACTGAAAACCTGGTGGTATAGTTATCACCATTTGCAGTTAAAGCAATGTTATTATTTGTTTGATAACCGGTCGTTAAAAAATTAGCCAGGTTATTTGCACCACGTGCAACCCATGGTGTTTTTGAACGCGCACCTGTTACCGGGTCTACCGGGCTATCGTATTGTGCTATTAATTGTCCGGCAAAATATGGGCCCCAAACGTCATAATCGCTATCTACACCACCTGGTGCGCCGCCTTTACCATCCACAAATGTGTAGAAGGTGTTTTCGCCCGGTCCATATGAGTTTTGAATACGCGGAAATGCAACAAAACCTTTATTTATTACTGTACTGCTGTTTATATCAACAGTAAGCCCTTTTTTGTTTCCGCTACCCTTTTTAGTGGTAATTAAAATAGCTCCGTTTGCTGCACGGTTACCATATAAAGCTGCTGCTGCCGGGCCTTTTAATATGGTGTAGGTATCAATATCATCGGGGCTAAGGTCGAAGGTATCCGAGTTGATAGGTAAACCATCAACAACATATAGGGAAACGGTATTACCACGGATGGTAACATTCGGCACACCCAATATTTCGGAAGTTGCACCTACTGATAAACCTGCAACTTTACCAATTAATCCGTTTACAGGGTTAGGGTCGCGTGCAGTAGTTAAAGCATCGCCGTTTACAGTTTGTATGGAATAACCAATACGGCGTGTTTCTTTTTTAACACCCAATGCAGTTACAACCACCTCGTTTAATGACCTGGAATCATCAGCTAAGATCACATCATAGTTAGTTTGATCTCCGATGATGATTTCCTGTGTCACAAAACCAAGAAATTTAAAGGTAAGCACATCACCTTTTTGAACTGTAAATAAATAGCGACCATTAATATCAGTTACAGTACCTTTCGAGGTGCCTTTAAGCGTTACGCTTACACCAGGCAGGGGCTGTTTTTTACTGTCTGTTACGGTACCACCGATCTTTGATTGCCCGAATAAGAGTATTGGGGCCAGACAGAATAACAATACCGTTATTACGGTCTTTAATTGCATGTAAATCTGTTTCATCTGTTAATTTTTAATAGTGATGGGAAGGAATTTTTCATGCAGCAATACTAAACTTTGTTTATTATTAGTAAACTAAATTAGTATTAAGCAATGCTTAAGAATAGATGCAGAGAATGTTAATTGGATAGATTTCAGTAACAGGGGCGTTACTTATTGCTTACAAATATTTAATATTAAGATTTTAATATTAGAGATACGGATTAATGACTAATTAACAGGTGTGCTAATGCAATTTCCTTTAAATGAGCTAAGTTATCAACGGGAACGTTCAGTTCTTTAGCCATATCATCCCAATAGCGTAACCTTATTATTAATTCAGCATCAGGATTAAGTTCAAATTCTTCGGCTTCTTCGCTACTCATCCGGCCACCCTGAAACTCCAGCGTAGTCTTG
>Ga0206904_1126_pt1 | contig 18692 bp, 18 predicted proteins | sample Alteio_BWOrgHeat_42_FD_152981 | JGI IMG/M metagenome (GOLD analysis project Ga0206904, IMG submission 152981) | Enriched cells from forest soil in Barre Woods Harvard Forest LTER site, Petersham, Massachusetts, United States -... | ecosystem: Environmental > Terrestrial > Soil > Temperate forest >...
AGCATATTTCCCGGTACCCGCCAATCATCCCATGCATCATGGCTATCTCGCTGTTGATTTTTTTTACCTGCTCTCGGGATTCGTGGTGGGCTATGCCTATGATGACCGCTGGGGTAAAATGAGTATTAAGGAATTTTTCAAAATCCGGCTGATCCGACTCCATCCGCTGGTAATCCTGGGCGTGGCGATCGGAGCGGTCTGTTTCTGGTTCGACCCCTATACGAACCTGGGACATCAGGTCGGAATTTTAAAACTGGTTGGCGTCATGCTGATCGGGTTTACACTTTTGCCTTCACCCGATGTACGCGGCTGGAATGAAACACATTCGCTGGACGGCCCCTGCTGGTCCTTATTGCAGGAATATATTGCCAATCTCATTTATGCCCTGTTCGGAAGAAAGATGACCAAAACGATATTATGGATCATCGTGATCATCAGCGGCGCGGTATTGACGTATGTGTCCTGGTGGCGCGGCGATGTGGGAACAGGCTGGGGTTATGATACGTTTTGGATTGCCGTTACGCGCATGATGTATCCTTTTTTTGCAGGCTTGCTGTTGTTCCGCACCGGGAAGCTGATCCGCATTCCAATGGCTTACACCATTTGTTCATTGGCGTTAGTCGCTTTGTTTTTCTTTCCCACTTATAAAATGAATGGTTTGTATGAAGCTGCCTGTATCATCATTGCATTTCCACTCATCGTGGCCGCCGGTGCGGGTGGACAAATCAGCGGCCGCTGGGCCAGGCTTTGTAAATTCTCCGGAGCCATCTCCTACCCGATTTATATTATTCATTATCCATTCATCTATATCTACACGGCCTGGGTTGCCACTAAAAAGCCGGCACCGGCGGAGATCGTACCAGTCGCAATCGGATTATTTGTGTTTTTTATCCTGCTTGCCTGGGCCGCTCTCAAATTATATGACGAGCCGGTAAGGGCGTGGCTGAAAAAAAAGTATTTACATTAAAATTTTCCGTCGGTTGTGCATGACCGTGGAGAAATATCTACAGTTGATTTTTTATAAGCGGAATTTATCAGTGCATTATCACTGGCGCGGTTTTTAACCCCGTAATGCATAATCACATGATATGAAACAGAAATTCAGAAACTTTTTCGGGCTGGCAGCATTGCTTACCATCCTGACATTTTCAATGTCCGGTTGTGCTGAGAGTCATTATTATGATACGCATCATCATCATTCGAGAGAATGGTATGAACGTCATCATACACCGCCACCGGCAGGAGTAAATTTTGATGTAGAGATACATCAATAGAGATATTACCCTTTAATCAATTCAAAGCTCCTGCAATGTGCAGGGGCTTTTTTTATCGAATTTTGCCGATTGAGTTAAAATCTTTAGTTGTCATAAGATGTACCAAACTGAATTAATCTTATGCGTAATTTCAATTTTGACTACTTTCAAATATGAAAGGCATTCACCCGGCACTTTTAATACTTACAATACTTTGCTCCTGCTCAAATCATATTATTCCGGGAGAATATGTTTATCACAACTATCATATTTTCATTGATAGTAATTTAAATTATAAGTTTAAATCGTATTCCCATTTCAGTATAGCGTTTTCGTCCGGGAAAATTGAGCAACACAAAGACACTATAATATTCAAGCCGGATAGTGCTTACTTTTTCAAAATCACTAAAATCGAATCTGCATATACCCCGTCTTTGAATAAGCAAATCAGACTTCGTATAATATCCGACTCCTCAAATAAAACCCCACTTGATTATTATAGTTTTTCTTGTTTAACATGGGATTTAAACAAATATACCGTTGATTCAAATTACGAACTTTTCATACCAGACAGCGTTGATATAAGTACAATTGGATTTTACGTCAAGCCGAATTTAGGTGGCGGCCACATTGTACCTACGCCAGCCCATGATTCTTTGTATACTCAAATAAGCAAAGACGACATTGGCAGTATCTATCCCAGGCATTGGAATGATGTTAAAGTAACTTTATTAATAAATAATCAGATGTTTAATTTTGTGGTGCTGGATAATAAGATTAAAAAAAATGGTAAATTAATTGCAATAGATTATCCCGTATATCAGTTAAAAACAGGAAAATAATTGATCTGCTAAATTGATCAGAACAGGTGGGAACCGGATATTCATACTACAGTGAAAGAGTCAGAGTATTTTTATTCAAACCAGGAGGAGCCGTCAAAGAGTTGCCTGATCGCACTGCGGGCAATAATTCTTTCCATAGACAAAAATATCTCCGAGGCCTGGAAGTACGGCATGCCATTCTTCTGTTATAAAGGAAAAATGTTTTGTTATTTATGGGTACACAGGAAATTTAAGCAACCCTATATTGGCCTGGTGGAAGGAAAACGGCTTGATATTCCCGAACTGATTATTGAAAAGCGTTCCCGGATGAAAATAATGTTGATGGATCCGGATAAAGATCTACCGGTTAAGAGAATAAAAATTATTTTATTACAAGCGATCCGGTTGTATAAAACCGGTGTAATAAAAATAAAATAAAACGCCCGTAGTCTCTGTCTGTAATGGCAACCTTACTAGCCCTACAGACAGCTTTCCTCAGGCGCTCGGTTAATAATAGGAACGGTGGATTGCAAATGTAAAGAGTAGAACTTCATCCGGCTTTTAAATTTTGACAGATGGTATAGAGGAAAACACTTAATCGTTGGATTGTTTAGCTGCCTCATCAGCTCCATCGGCCCTGGCTCTTTGAACGACCGTTGCCGCTACTTTTCCGCCAAGTTCCAGTCCCACTTCATTGTCGGTGCGGAAATGAATACCGCCCTGGAAACGGGATTCAGCGGCATCTTTTGCTTTCTGTTGAAAATAAGCACTGTCTGCAGGGAAAAAATAGGAATACATACCGGCCATCACTGCACTGATCGTTGCATGACCGGATGGATAGCCAGGGAAAGGCGGTGTTGCCATCAGCGATGGGCGGAAGGTAGTATCATATTGATCCGGACGGGTGCCCCAATACGCATACTTGGCATCCCAGCAGGCCACGAAGCCATCATAAAAGCCAACCGCTGTAATGGCATACAGGCGGGCGGCCCGGGGAGGATTCTGATTGATATTGTATTCAAAAATTTTTTTGTTCAGTTGATCACCCCAGAAATCCTGGCTGACCCAAAAAAACGCATTGGACATGGAAAGAAAATTGGGTTTGAAGTTTTTCAATTCGGCCATATCTTTTGTATAATCAGGAGGCGGCCCGGGACGAAACTGACTGCTGCTTTCCAGCACGACAGTCTTGCATTGTCCCAGCAATGGGAACATGGGATGTTTTCCTTTCCAGTGCCCCGGTTGGTCAGGCACATTTCCGTTCCATGCCGTTTTAACGGGATAGTCTTTCGTGCGCTCAATTTCTTTTTCAGCGATTCGTTTTCCCAATGCAAAACCCGCCCGGGTATCACTTGGATAAGCTGCGCCGGCTGCAATCCTTGATTCCATTTCCTGTTCAGCCAGACGATTAACTGAATCTGCCATTGCGGGAAAAAAATGAGCGATAATGGTGACAGCCACACCGGCTGCAACGGAGTATTCACAGGGATAGGAAGGACTCTCCGGTTTTATCATGTACGCCTTTATCCTTTTATCTGCAGTAAAAGGGCGGGAACGGTTATAAGCGTATTTGGTATTCCAGGCGGCGATGGTCGCGTCATAAGTGGCTACGCCGACCAACATATTCGCCAGTGCACCCTGATAACTGGTATCAGTTATCCATAATTTTGAGATCATCTCCTGCCAGCGGTATCCGGGTGCCCCGGCGTTCCAATAGATGATATGTTGCCAGCCATCAGCATTCAGGTGCTGCTGCCGGTACAGCACCTGTGATATTTCATTCCTGTCAGATAAAGGCGGAGCTAAGCGGTAAGCTTCGCCCGAGGTGATAAACCAGGTTTTCCAATTACCGGCATTGGGTTCAACCTGTGCCTGAAGTTGGGCAGCCGCTAATGAAGCGAAGGCGAGTATGAGAAGATTCTTTTTCATATGCTGGTATTTTTAACAAGAATATAGAATTAACAAACGCGCCCATAGGCGTCGTCAACAAACAACTGATTTTGGTAAACGAACAGCTGTCCGGGGTCAATCACAAAAAATCAATGCGCATAAAAAAAGCATTGACTGAAACCAGTCGTTGGTTTACGGGAATCTCCATTCTATAGATAGATAAATGAAAAGGAAAAGATTTGCCGACATTTATCTCTCATTAACAGCATGAAGACAGGAAGCAATTTCAAACGGTTTACATTTTATGTGTGGGTTGGGATTGCCTATATAGGGTTGTGGTGCCTGAGTGAGTTTCATATGAATCCCACCCCGTTCCGAATTATTTTACTGAATGAACTCTGGAGGGGGATTTATGTTACGGTTATTAATTATCTATTGTTCGAATACAGCCTGCCATTCGTCAGACGATCCAGGAAATTTATTCTGATCAATATTGGAATTGGCATTTTTGTTTTTTTCGGTTATATTTTATTGTTCGCTCCCGGTTTGTATTTGTGGAGGACGATCGGGATCAGCCTGAATATTTATACTGAATTAAAAACATTCACCAGTATAGAACAGGGAATCACAATTCATTTTTCCTTCAGCGTAGGTTCTGTTTTCTTTTTTGGATTCATCCGGCATTTTTATAATTATACCCGGTTAAAAGCATCCGCACAACAGCTGCTCATCGAAAAGCAAACGGCCGAGTTAAATTATCTGAAATCACAAACCAACCCCCATTTTTTATTCAACACGCTAAATAATATCTATTCACTGGCGAGGGATAAGTCAGACCTGGCTCCGGAATCCATTTTGCGCCTTTCGAAAATATTACGCTATATGCTCTACGAGGCCGGCGGTCCGTTCATAGCTATTGAACAGGAGCTGAAAATCATCGGCGACTATATTGCCCTTGAAAAATTACGCTACGATGATTCGCTGCGGGTTAACTACAGCAACGACATTGAAGACATGAAACAGGCGATCCCGCCCTTATTACTGATCCCCCTGGTGGAAAATGCATTCAAACATGGCGTTTCAGAAACCCGGAACCAGCCCTTTGTAGATATTCATCTCTCCGTAAATAAAAGGCAGCTGACTTTTTTCGTAAAGAATTCCACCGAAGAATTTCCGGAGAATGCTAAAGTGAAGGAAAATATCGGTCTCTCCAACCTGCGACGTCAACTGGAATTGCTTTATACGGAATACAATCTATCCGTTAATTACAGCGAGTCCGGGTTTACCGCCACGCTTAAAATTAATCTCGCGAGCCATGTCTAAAATAAAGTGCATTATTATAGAAGATGAACCGCTGGCTGTAAAAGTTTTGTCAGACTATATTTCGCAGGTGCCATTTCTGGAATTACAAAAGACGTTTAAAGATGCTATACTGGCGACTGATTTCCTCCGGAACAATCAAACCCAATTAATTTTCCTGGATATCCATCTGCCTAAATTGAAGGGAATGGCATTTTTGAAAACACTTAGCCATCCGCCCGCAGTTATTGTCACTACCGCGTATCACCAGTATGCCGTAGAAGGATTTAGTTTAAATGTAACGGACTACCTGCTGAAGCCCTTTGATTTTGAGCGGTTTCTGGTTGCCGTAACGAAAGTAAAAACTGCACAAACGGAAAAACACATATCAAACACCCAGGAAGTAAAGGATTTTATATTTCTGAACGTACAAAAAAAGAAGGTAAAAATTTTATTCTCAGACATCGTTTATATTGAAAGCCAGCTGGAATACATCCGGATCGTCACGCTGAATAAGGAATATATTTCAAAAATGAGTACACATGAAATAGAAGATCTCTTACCGGCCAATCATTTCAAACGCATTCACCGGTCGTACATCATTTCCGTTAACAAAATTGAATCCTATACAGCAGAAATGGTTGAAGTGAACGGAGTATCCATTCCCATTGGCAGAGGTTATCGGGATGTTATTGACAATCTATAATTTTTCTATCCGGATCCGGATGGGCCGATTCTTATTAACTTAGGAGTCATAATTATATACCTAACGTATGCAACGCCGTTCTTTTATTAAAAATTCGGCCTTTACGGCCATCGCTGTAAGCGCCTCGGGCTTCATACATTTTGATGGTGATAAATATGTGGGTGATTGCGAAACGACGACCGATATCATCGGCCCGTTTTATCGTCCGGACAGCCCGGTCAGGAATAATTTTATCGTCCCGGGCGATCCCGGCATTCCGGTAGAACTCAGTGGTGTGGTCCGGCACAGTGACTGTTCCACTCCTTATAAAAAAGCTAAAATTGAACTCTGGCACTGCGCCAATAACGGCCTCTACGATAATACAACCGCTGAATACCGTTACCGCGGAACCAGTTTCACGGATGATAAGGGCCGTTATTCTTTTGAAACCATATTGCCCGTTCCCTATAATGCGGCCGGCGGCCCAATGCGGCCCGCTCATTTTCATCTGATGATTACGGGAGAGGGCTACCAGCCCCTGATTACACAGTTATATTTCGTGGGTGACCCCTATCTGGACAAGGATCCGTTTTCAAAAGCACCGGCCGCCAAAAAAAGAATATTGAAAGTCCAGGTAGCACCTTCGGGAAAGAAAAAAGTGCTGTACGACGTGGTTCTCGCAGAAAAACCGGATGTGGAACCGGCCTCGCTGGATGCGCTGGCCGGGAATTATGTTTGTGAAGACGATACGACCATTACCTGCGAATTCTTTATACGAAATAAGCGGCTCTGGCATAATACGGTATATGGAAAGAAGCTTGATCCGTATGGAAGGCCCCTGGACTATGTCGGCGAAAATACCTTTCAGTCGCCTGCCCAGCCGCCGCCGATGAATAGTGTTTATGTTTTTGAAATAAAAACGTCCGGTGCAGTAAAATGCACCCAGACGATTACGCGCGAAAACGGGAAACAGTTTGTACTGGTTTATAATAAAGGATAAAATTCGATATACATCGCCTTCACAATCGCCGCGGGCATATAGGATTTATTCAGATTCAATATAGGATTGTTTTTTTCCATAACAGTATATTCCAGGCTTGCGCCTGTAACCACCAGGCTTCCGGCCGGCATTTTTAATTCCAGGGGAATTGTTTGCGCTGCAACCAGCGTGTTATCATAGTTGAATAAAAGATCGGATGAATTTGTCGAAACTGATTCACCACTTTCAGAATTGATGGCTACTGCTGCTATTTTCAACTTTACTGAAATCGTGTTTTTGGGAGCGGTTACCATTTCATTCGGAATGAAAGCCGGGATCTTTATCTCTAACAAATTGACTGAAGACCGAACGATCTCCAGGCCGTGTTTCCAGCGGGTAAAAAAATCAGGTGTCCCTGCTGTAAACTGAAACCCCTCTATCTGAGAAACTTTCTGAACCCTTAATGAATCAGAATCGCCCGATTCCTTCAGCCAACCAAGGATCGGCGACACCAACCGGATCTGCATCCGGCTGTCCCGGGGAAATGGAATCACGGGAAGCAAAGCCTTCCGAACGACCCGGCCGAGCCCTGAAGCACGGCCAAATACATTCGCGTGGACCTTCATGGCCTTGGTCTGCGTCACTTTTTCGGGAGCCGAGCGGCTGTAAAACTTACCGTACATTTTGTAGAAAACGACGTTTCCTATTTTCCCGGATACAAAAATCTCTTTCTGGATGGCCATTGTGAATAATTAATTCGCTGAAATCCAGCATGTAAAGCCGGATTTATGCATAGTGATTGGATTATTGTTATTGATATATTTCATTATTATTTGCTAAGGCGTTGATAAGGCAATTGCCTTAGTAACGCCTTAGATAGTCGGGAACGTATATGATTCTATAAATAATTACCTGGTTAACTATTGGTATGAATATAAAAACTGCCCAGGCCATAAACGACAGCCCAGGCAGCACAGGATCCCTGGCTTCCCTGGTTGCCGCTGGCCGGCATATCCAATAAAAGGGAATCCTTCAGGGAAAAACTCGTATCCGGATTATAATCCGGTATCACTCCGATGTTAATCGCATGACCGGGGGAATTTAACAGTGAAGGCAATATTCAATCGACACCCGGATAACGAAGCGGGTTGTTTTTAATTCGTTATAGAAACTATAAAAAGCATTTTGGGTCAACATTCAATTCTAAAATTCGGTTGCTTTGATTCGTATTAACTGCTTACGAAAAAAGACCCTATGCACGCGAGGGAGAGCTCCCGTAAATTTATTTTTACAATTATATTATATACTCTGACCATTTTATTTCCCCGTAAATCAGAGGCAAATGCGATTTCAATTACCATTTCAGGCGACACATCCAAAAAAGAATCTGAATGCCTTTACGACCGGATGGAGCCCTTGCTCAGAACAGGAAAGGTTCCGTTCTATGGCACCTGGTCCGATTACTTTTCCTCCTACCTGAAAATCAATCCGGATTCAACCTTTAAATTCTCCTGGGGATTTGACGGGAAAGGGAGTTGGAGTTCGGGTAAATGGGAAAGGGAAAAAGATACATTCTCCTTCCGGATCGGACCCGGGGATCAGAATATCCGGCTGAATATTCAAAAGGATCATATGGTACCGGACAGACTGGTCTATTACAAGCACAAGTTATTTCTGATTGACAGTGCGGGACAACCGGTGGAGGGCAAAATTCCCTCGCCGTATATGGGTAGAAAAAACCGGATGTTCAGGACTTTTTATTTCCGGGAAAAAAGATTCAACAAGGATTATTTCGATTCAACCTATTATAACAACCTTACAGCAAGAAGATTTAAAATGGGGGCCGGAATTAATGTGATGCTCCAGCCGGTGCAGGGATACCGGGTGAGTGGTTCATTCGGCTTCACCATATCGCCAAGATATATATTTGACCGGAAGAGGAATTCTTATTTATCCCTGGGTCTTCCGCTTACAACGGGGTTTTCCAGGCTGGATGATTCACTGAGCGTGGACCTGAAACTCGGGACGCTGTTTGACATACCCCTCATACTTAATTACAATTACAACTGGGGAACAGTAGAGGACGGCGGCAGCCGGCTGGGATATTTCTTCGGTGGAGGGGTTGCTTACCATTACAACCATTACACGGCCGCAAAAGATAATGCAACAAGCACCCAACAGGTAAACGGTTTCGGACCGGTCGTTAATGCCGGCCTGGTTTTATCGGGGAATAAATACCGGGTGCGGAACATGGAACTGAAATTCTCCTATATGAAGATGCTCGTCGCATCGAAGTCGGATATTTTTGGGATCGGAATTATTGTTAATTTTTAATACAGTTTACTGCTTAAATAATTTCCGAACCAGCACAACCTGATCATTGGTGATATCATAGACTCTCAGGAAATACATTCCTGGGAGTATGTCAGTTCAGCCTTTCCACGAGTTTGATAATTCCGGAAAAGTCCTGTTCCGGTTTATAGGATTTAATTTTTTCTATTATTTCGGGGTAATCTCTGAAAAATACATACAGGCTCTCCTTTGCCATTTCATATTTCTTCTCTTTCATCCGCATGCCTGCCGGATAGGCCGCATATTGATACCCACTGTCAGATTTTTTCTCAAAAAGATAGTTCGGATAGGATTGCATCGTTCCGCTTAGTGCATTGTACCCACTGAATAAAACGAAATAGATATTAAAACGCCCGCTGTCGATCAACTCGCCAAACGTATGCTTGATTTTTGAAATCTTTCCTAACAGTGCATAGTCATTACCGTATACTTCGAAATCTGCTATGGAAACGAACCGGAAAGTATCAACCTTGAAACCCAACAAATCTTCCGGTGGGTATTTTTGTTTCCTGCTATTTTCATTTTCACGGAACACCAATTTCTCTTCCGGTGCAGGAAACCACTTTATCAACCCTGCCTTTCGGGAACTATCCTTTAAAATGATCTCACCCTTAATGAAATCCCTGGCAAAAGGATAATTCTGACCGCGTGCGGACAACGTTAAAAGGAAAAGCAAAAGAACAGATGAGATCTTCAAGGGGCTAGCCATTTCTTTGAATTAAAAAATATAATATAAAATATGAAAATACGCTTATTCAGTAACGATTCGTTAACGGGCTGAGGAGAAATAACAATTCATAACTTCCTGTTTATCAGGTGCGTCTTATCGTTCATCAATTCCATTTCCTTTTTGGTGAGGTTGTTGCGATAAATAGTTTTATCAGCCCGGTATCATTGTGTTTTTGGATAGATTTCAATTCATCGCTTTAAAACTTAAATATATGAACACCTCAAATACCGCCCTTCTGAATGAAACCAAAGTTCCCCTTACACATATTTTTTTATCGGTTCAGTTAATGGAAACTTTTAACGATAATGAAGAGTATCAAACCTATTTGACAATTATTCGTCAGAATACAGAGCGGCTTCAGAATCTGATCAGGGACCTTGAAAACTATAAAATGGATAAACCGCAGCCAATGTTATCTGATTAACATGCCGGTTTATTCCAAACTCATTTGTTTTCGCAACGAAAGATTATAAGAAAATTGCTCTTCTGCAGGTATGGGCTGCTTCACCCTGTTTTTTACATCTTTACCTTCTTTGGACCACAAAGGAGGATTAAAATGAAATACCGCGTCCGCACTTAAGGATTGAATATCTTTTTGCCAGGATTTCCATCTGATTCCCTCATAGAATTTATCTATATCTCCTGTGAAGCAAAACCATATGAAACTTTCATAGGTCATATCCATCGGCTCCCATTTCAAATCATCCGGAGACAAATAATAAATATTTTCAAGATCCTTGCCAAACGAGCCATAATTTATGGCAAAATAACCTCCGGCCGCATCGTCTGCGACCAGAAAGAATTCGGGCCGGTCACCAAATTCCTTAAATGCTTTACCCTTATTCCAGTCGGGTAATGATCTTTTCATTTTAGGACTTCCGGAACCTAAAATTCTTATCCAGCCATTATCAACCAGAATGCCTCCTGTCGAAAAAACAATTGCTCCCATGACGGACCGGGTGGTCACCTGTGTCTTATAAAGTGCATCCTTTGCTTTTAATGTGTCAACCGGAAGGACTTCTACTTTATTATTTGCAGAGTCAATCCATTTCATAATAACCGGCCACCCGGGCTGTTTTCGGTTAATTAACTGGTCAACCGTCCGCATCTGGTATTGGGCAAAAACCGCCCGACCGGAGCACGCCAGAATTAATATTAAAAAGAATTGCTTCAAAATGGATTTGTAAGAATGAATGCCAACATACCAGGGACATGCTGGCCGGAACTATCGTAATCTGAAGAAGATAATTTAAACTTGAATTTCTCCAACAATTTGACCGAGCTGATATTTTGTTCTGTAGTAAACGCTGTGATCGATTTCAATTTCATTTGTTCAAAACCAAATTGGATAATACGCGGAAGGACTTCACTCATGATTCCCTTTCTTCTGAAAGACGTCAACAATTCATATCCGATTTCTGCTGTTTCGGCAGCCAGATCAAAATTCCAATAGCCGATCGTTCCAATCAGACCGGAAGTATTTTCAAAACAAATAACCCAATAGAATCCATCATTTTGACTGACATTATTTTTAATCCGGTCAATAAATAAAAGGGCGTCTTTTATGCTTCCTGAAGTCGCACGATCGATCAACGCATTGGTAACCTCGTCAGAGCGCAGTTCATGAATACGTGGTGCATCTGCAATATGTATTTCTCTCAGTACAAGCCGTTTTGTAGTGAGTTCCGGAAAGGGTGAAAAATTAACGATCATATTGCACGATTTATACATATACCGATTAAGATGCGTCTAAGATTCGTCTAAGATGCGTCTAAGATGCGTCTAAGATGCGTCTAAGATTCGTCTAAACATCGTCCGGATCCCGCTGGCAAAACTCCCTGTTCCTCTAAACTACGGAATATAAAAATTATTTTATCGTTGCGTCATCTTGCTTCGAGATGCTTCATTTTGCTTCATCCTGCTTCGTCTTGCTTCAACCTGCTTCGTATTTCGTTCATCCCACTGCCATCTGAAAAATATTTTGACCGCTTTCGCTTAAGCTTCAGTTTGTCTGTGGTAATCAGAAAAATGAAAAAGCCACCAGAGCGGGTGCTACAGCGGCTTTATGTGGTCAGTCGTTCGCTAAAAACACATTTAGGACCCTTTCGATGACGTGAGCGGCTTTTTATATGTGAGCCGGAAAGTATACCAGTTTTCTTCTGCTTTCTGCGGCGTACTATTGCTTGGAATATAATGCCTGCCGCCTCCCATCCCATGCATCCCACCCATCGAGCTTCCGCCGTGCGAAGAATGTGACTGGTATCCCCTGTTTCCGGGATTAGTGGTCACCGAATTAACAATAATGCCCACGCTGAAATTACCTGAGGCTGTTCCTGACGAGATATTCTTTCCGGGAATATAACGGATCGGTACTGATGCTTCATAGACCAGATTGCTATCAGCATCCAGCTTAATCGCCAGCCTGATATCCGTTTGTGTGGCTTTCAGGTCGTATTGGCCGTTCTCCATATTTACAAACCCTGTGGTATTGTAATAGTCGGATTGCAATAAAAGCTGATCTATCGTTGTTTTGTAGTCGGAATAATATGTTGGACTTCCCGGGGTATGGTCAGCGGGGTCAGCTATTTTCTTCACCGGATATATCAATGCACATTCCTTATTTTTTTCTCCTTTGGGATCAAAATAAATGCTCATTCCCCCCTTTAACATCCTTTTTTGATATGCCTGATTTTTTGAATACAGGCAGATATAAATATTTTTATCATCATTGGTCACAGAATAATGCATGGTGTAATCCGGATTACTAAATCGCAACGGAAGAACCCAGTCATTCATATTGCCATCGATAGTAATGGCTTCGCCCTGGTAATGCCCGGCTGGAGCGAGCTGATGTGAACAACTGCAAATTAAAAAGAAACAGGTGACCCAGGCAGTACGCGGTGAGAAAATCTTCATAACCATTATTATTAAATCGTATGGATCTTATCACCGAAAGGTAGGTCTGTATATTATTCCGAAATCTTTCGCATGCGTTAAATACTTTTAAATGGTTGTTAATGCATTATTATTATTCAAAAGCTTTTCGACGAAGCGTAAGAATAAGGTTCACAATAAGTGAAAGTATTTAATAGAAAAACGAGTATAAAAAAAATAAAAAAGCCACCAAAGCGGATGCTATGGTGGCCTCATGCGTTGTGCGTTTAGCGTTATGCGTTCAGCTTAAAAAGTACCCCAGACGGGAATCGAACCCGTACCCGCATTTCTGCAGACAGGATTTTAAGTCCTGCGCGTCTACCTGTTCCGCCACCAGGGTATTCAAAAAAAAACCCTCCCGATTCGAGCGGGAGGGAATCTGAGCGGAAGACCGGGCTCGAACCGGCCACCTCGACCTTGGCAAGGTCGCGCTCTACCAAATGAGCTACTTCCGCTTATCGACTATCTTAAAGAACTGAAGAGGGCAGCAAAAATAAGGATTACCCGCCTTCTTTTGAAATTTCCTGACTACTTATATTCCGGAGTATACTGGGTATTGGCCGGAATTTCTACATTCGGCTTGCCTTTATAGCGGTGTGCATAGAGGCCATAACACCCGCCCAGCAACAGGGCGATGATACAAAAAACTTCGAGGTAAAATAAAAAAACCGAAGAATTCACCCAGTTATACGAGATATCCTTCAACTTGGGGTCCTTGTATTCTTCTTGTTCTTCGTGCATAAGAATCAGTTATTTACAGCGCAAAAATAGCAGATTCAGTCAAAAAATCATCTTTTGTCGCCTACAATTTCATCAAATGTTTCCTTACCCTCCACAAAATGCTTCCAGGCCACACAGTTCAGGTACCAGCCGGATAAACGGGCCTTCCGCTTCACCGGAAATACACTCTTTTTCTGCATGAAAAACAACCATTTAAAAAAGGCTAAATGCGCTTCCCCGACCGCCAGAAAATACACAATCTGCCCGGCAAACAGTGATTTAAATGCCGATATAAAATCCAGCAATATCCGCAACGGGATCTTCCAGAACGACTGGCGTTTGGGCAGGTTTTTAGCCAGCATGATCATATTATTCCGGAAATTCAGAAATACCTTCCGTTCATTGCCTTTCGGCAGGGTGCCGCCGCCCACATGGTAGACTTCGGAGGCCGGACAGGCATAGATGCTATAGCCCAGCAACTGCAGTCGCCAGCAGAAATCAATCTCCTCCATATGGGCAAAAAAATAGGTATCCAGGCCACCGGCTTCGAAGAATAATTCAGAACGGACAAACAGGGCAGCCCCGCTCGCCCAGAATATCTTCTCCACTTCGTTATACTGACCCGAATCCAGTTCGCATATGTCAAAGATCCGGCCCCGGGCAAATGGATAACCCAGGCAGTCCAGCCATCCGCCGGCAGCACCGGCATATTCAAATTGATTTTTCTGCTTATAACTTAAAATTTTCGGCTGGCACGCGCCTATTCCTTTATCACTTTCCATCAATTCAACCACCGGTTCGATCCAACCCGGGCTTACTTCCACGTCGGAATTGAGCAATACATAATAGTCCGACTTCACTTCTTTCAAAGCCTCATTATATCCGCCCGCATAGCCATGATTCCGTTTCAGTACAATAATCCTGACCGCCGGATAAATGGATCGCATAAAGGCCAGGGAATCGTCGGTCGATGCATTATCCGCAATGATGAGTTCCATATCCGAATAGGTACTCGCCAATATGGAGGGTAGGAATTTTTCCAGGTATTTACGCCCGTTATAATTAATAATAACAACTGATACTTTAGCCAAACCGTTATTCTTAGAAATAAAAAATGAGCGCCAAAAGTAAGGCTTTGGGGCGTAATCAACCTGTGAAATATGATTTCATCCGCATTGCCTACATTAGCGGCATGATCGGATTCCGGTTTAACTGGCGCTGGCTCCTCGCCCTTCTTGGTATTGCAATTGTTTGCGGAACTATTTTCTATTCACAATACCTGGCCCTCAAGATCCGGCGGGAGGAGCAGCAGAAGATCGAACAATGGCTGGCGGCGAGTAAAGCCATTTTAAATCCGGATCTGACGTTGCCCAACCTGATCCGAAATGAACAGCATTCCATTCCCATCATCGAAACGGATGAAAACGACAGCATCACGAATTATTTCAATCTCGATTCGCTGAAGATCGAAAAGGATAAAAATTATCTTTCAAAACAACTTCAAATCTACCGTTCGCAAAATCCACCACTGGAAATCAAATGGAGCGATTCACCGTATACGGCCAACCGCTATTACTACGGACATACGGCTTTACTCGACCAGGTTCGTTACTATCCGCTGATTCAACTGGCCCTGGTTGCCGTGCTGATTTTCTTCATCGTCTATTCCATCAGTTCGCATAACCGGGCAACGCAGAATCAGGTCTGGGCAGGTATGGCCAAGGAAACAGCGCACCAGCTGGGCACTCCGTTGTCTTCACTACAGGGTTGGATAGAAATGCTGAAAGAACAGGGCCTGCCTTCGGAAACGGTTTCTGAATTGCAGAAGGATGTGGACCGGTTGAAACTGGTGTCGGACCGGTTCAGCAAAATCGGCAGCATTCCGCAACTCGAAAAGTCGGATCTGGTATTCCAGATCCAACAGATGCTGGATTATATGCGCAAGCGAACCACATCGAAAGTGCAGTTCAGTTTTGAAACGAACGGGCACGCGCATATTGAGGCGAATATTTCCCCGCCCCTGTTCGACTGGGTGATTGAAAACCTGTTGAAAAATGCCCTGGATGCGATGGAGGGAAAGGGATATATCGAAGTGAATATGAAAGATGAGCCGGAGCAGGCGGTGATTGATGTGAGTGACAGCGGCAAGGGCATATCTGCCGGATACGTCCGGCGGGTATTTGATCCGGGATTTACGACCAAAAAAAGGGGCTGGGGATTAGGTCTTTCTCTTTCAAAACGGATCATGGAAACCTACCATAAGGGACAACTGTTTGTTAAACATTCAGATCTGGGGAAGGGGACCACTTTCAGGATCCTGCTGCCGAAAATATGATCTGCCAGGAGCCTGACGGGCCAAGGAGAATTGGGAATTCTAGCCCGGAAAAGCTATTTTTGCACTCCATTTTAAAGTCCAGGGTTGCGGAGGTGGCGAAACTGGTAGACGCACTACTTTGAGGTGGTAGCGCCGTAACTGGCGTGGGAGTTCGAATCTCCTCTTCCGCACATAAAAAACCCTTTCAGGCTTGGCCTGAAAGGGTTTTTGCATTCATGAACGAGCCATGCTTGCATGAGCGAGTGAATGGATGCAAAAACCAGCGCGCCGAAGGCGCGAGGGTTTTTTATGTTAGCCTCCCCACCAGAGATCAGCGAAGCTAATCTCCCAATCACCGCAGGTAATCTCCCAATCAGCGCAGCTAATTTCCTCTTTTAAAAACCACCGCAGCAAATCTCCCTGATCCTGAAATATCACTTCAACTCCGCTGCTTTTATAAATGCCTTTTTATAATTATGCAGCACCCGGATTATTTTCGCGGGATTTTTCCATTCGAATAAATGGATAAGCCAGATCGTAAATCGGATAAACCCTTTCGTAACCGCAAGGGCGGATGCCAGTTTGGTGATATCATTATCCCGCGCCGAAATGGAGGTTGTCTTTTCCGGTCCCTGTAGTTTACTCAGCTCCTCTGCAAATACCCAGGCCCCGTCGCGGGCATTACCAATGCTGAACTGGATGAGTATGGAGTCCGTCCGGTTTGCATGTAAGCCAATCAGCGAAAGCAGTGGCGAGATCTGGCTGATCTCATGGATCAGTTCATAGGTGAGCGATCCGATGATCGAATTAATTAAATCAAAATCCTTCTGGATTTCACCAAATGGCTGGCCCTCCATGGTTTCCACGGCAGCAATGCCCAGGTCGAGATTGATATGCGCGTTCACTCCCAGCAATAAATGTTGTAGCAAAATCAGGGAAGATTTGCGGGTAGAATCCAATGCTACTTTCCAGCATCCTGATACCGTCTGTTTATTTTTCCACTGATGATAAGCATCGAGATAACGGTTGGCAAAAATCACATCCAGTCTTTCCATCCGTGGCCCATTCTCAAACTCTCCTTTTGCAATGCCCACCTTTACACCCGCCGTCACTTTATAATATAGTGATGCAAAATAACCGGTCCGGTTTCCGGCGCGTTCGCCATCGGAGATGATTTCTGTAAGCTGCCCTAAAACTTCATCGATGGTGTTGGCTGACATGAAGATGGTTTATTCCAATACAATCACTTTATTTCCGTTTTTTCGCCGCACCACTAAAACACCGCCTTTTTCAAGTTCGTTCCAGGAGTAGCCTTCACCGGCAGCGGCTTCTTTTAACGGGTTACTGTTCAACAGCAGTCCCGAAGGTTTGGCTTTTAACTTTATAACTTCTGTTCCTTCATTATCAAAACAGCGGTAATAGACCCGCACTTTGCCGGTATCCGGTTTATCAAATTCAACATTCCCATATTTTTTGAAATGACCGTTATAATCTGCCTGCTGAATGACCGACGTGGTTGACAGAATATGATCCTCCACGGGCGCCAGCACCGGGTATATGGCCATTGCCCGCAAATAGTGCCGGACATAGTCGCCATAGCCATCGGTGAGCCAGGGCTCATCTGTTGGAAAACAATTTTTCCCGTCATCATCAACCATATAGCCAGCCCAGTTCAGTTCGCGAACCGCATTGGAATAAAAACTGGTATCGCCGGTCAGGAATCCGTATAATAATTCATCCGCTGCCTGCCTGGCACTATGACTGTTTCCGGGAACCCGGTAAACCGATTGTTCGTTAGTAACGATTACCCCATATTTCTTCCATTTGTCATTTGAAAAATTAACATGCACCCAGTTGATAATATTTTTCACCTGGGTTTTCCAATCAGGGAAATATTGCGGATGTTCCATCATATACCGGGCGCATGTCATTGCGTTTATTTGTGTCTCGCTCCACTCACCCACATCTTCAAAAAAAGGCCCCCACTTATTATTTTGTATAGGATATTTTTTCAACCAGGTCATTATCTTACCGGCGGCCGTTTGATACGCAACCGTATTCCCTTTCTTCAACTGTATTAAATCGAAAAACAGTTGCAGGGTGGGCGTCAGATTACTGGTATAACCGGCCGTATCGGTTGATTTGCCGGTTCCACCCTGTAACAACAGTAAAACCGTTTTTCCGGTAAATACATTTACTTTAAACGGAAGCGGAGAAAAGCTTTTTTAATTCGGCAGAGCTTAAGGAAATTAAGTAATGGATATATTCAGAAAAGCGATTGTATTGTTGCTGTTGTTTTCTGCGTATGTGATAGATAATTTATATGCACAGGAGGGAGAACTGTTAGTTTACCATCCGATTCATACCGATCAGGCAGGCAATATCATTCCCTGGTTCAACCCCGACCCGGGTATCGCCTATGACCATAATCTCTATACGGTATGGAATTTCTGGTTCAATATGCGCCGGGACATGAACGGATTGCCATATTATATGAACCACCAGGTCTGGAATAAAAATATAGACGACCAGCGGGGAATCGGGGGCGATCAGTTTATGATGGCTATTTCGTCCTGGCGTTTACTATATGCCTATATGGGCGACGAAAATATAAAGGCAAATATTTATTTTCTGGCAGGCTATTACCTGACACATGGTTTATCGCCGGCTAATTGCAAATGGCCCGATATTCCCTTCCCCTACAATACAATGATC
>Ga0206904_1127_pt1 | contig 18683 bp, 15 predicted proteins | sample Alteio_BWOrgHeat_42_FD_152981 | JGI IMG/M metagenome (GOLD analysis project Ga0206904, IMG submission 152981) | Enriched cells from forest soil in Barre Woods Harvard Forest LTER site, Petersham, Massachusetts, United States -... | ecosystem: Environmental > Terrestrial > Soil > Temperate forest >...
TAATTATGTTTCTTAAAGCGGTCTAAAAACAAAAAATATGTCATTAACAAGGAGAGATGAATAAAAAAAGAAACTGCCATTGAAGCCTTTGTCAATGTTGTCACCATAAGTATTCTGAAGATTATAAAAAAGCGATGGCCTGTGCGATTCCCCTCTTGAGAGGGGTGGAGGGGTGTGTCCTTTGTGTGGAACTATCTAAGTGTTTTTGCAACATCACCTGGCGACGAACACATCCCGCCACCACACAATTCTGCGTTTGCCCCTCTCAAAAGGGGAATAAAAAATGTTTTGAATAACTATAGGGTTATCACCAGCAAGTCGAAACGCTTTTTAATTCTGTGCTAATTGTGTTGGCGGATTATCCTTTGGCTGGTCATCAGGGTTTTCGTCGAAACTATATAACTGGTATCTTTTAATAATACTCAATACCTGCGCCGACCATTTATGGCTGCTGGCATAGCCACGTTTTTGTATGCCATGCGCCCATCCTGCGTAATCAAAGTGAGTAAATTTGGCTGCCAGTCCGCTAAATTCGCTGCGCTCGGTCATTATCCGTGCAAAATCCTGGAAAGATTCGTATACAGAATCGTAGCGCTTATAGGCTGTTCTGACCTTCTTTTTGCGTTTGTAAAAAACAGCGCCGCCGCCGCCTTTTACGCCAAACTGGTTATTAAGGTGCTGGGCAAGGGTGCTGTTTCCGCATCCCGACTCGTGCATGGCAACACCCAATACAATACTTGCCGGAACCCCGGTTTCGTGCATTATGCGGATAGCGTCGTCCTTAAATTGTTCAATATATGATTTTGGGGTGTTTTTTTGCGCGGAAGCCAAAACGGCGGAAGCCAAAAACATTGTAATTAGTACGAGTTTTTTCATAATTATTTTTTTCTGATGACCAGTAACCCGTCACGAATAGGGAGAATCAATTTCTCAACCCTTGTGTCGGCAGCTATCTGGTCATTTAGTTTGCGGATGATCTGTGTATCGGCATCATTTTCTTCGCCATACACTTTTCCTTTCCACAAAACATTATCAATTATTATTAATCCTCCGGATCTTACTTTGTCAAATACGAGTTCAAAATAGGTATAATTATTTTTCTTATCGGCATCAATAAAAACCAAATCCCAGTTTTCAACCTGTAAACCGGGTATTATAGCTGTAGCCTCACCAAAATGAAGCTTTATTTTTTTGCTAACATTTGTTGATTTGAAGTGTGAATTGAGCATTTCTTCCAGCTCACGGTTAACTTCAATGGTGTGTATCTCGCCATCTTCGGTTAAGCCCTCGGCAAGGCAGATGGTTGCATAACCGGTAAATGTACCCACTTCCAGTATGCGTTTTGGCTGCACCATTTTGCTCAAAAAACTAAGCAGCCTGCCCTGGTAATGGCCCGATAACATGTGCGGCCGCAATACCTTTAAATAGGTTTCCCTGTTGATGGTTTGCAATGCATCCGGTTCCGGTTCGCAGTGCTCATCGAGGTATGTTTGCAGGATGTGGGGTAGAATATCCATCGCGGCAAAGGTAAGAAAAAATTTTTAAGTCAAATTTTCCGCACCTGATGGGCGCTTTTTCGCCTTAAAATAGCCTCCCGGGAATTGTTTAAAAACTTGTCATTTTGAGCAAAAAGAGGGTAAAAAACTGAAGCTAGCCCTCTTTACGACTTGTCGTAGAGAGGGTCGACCAGCGAAGCGAAGTCGGGGTGAGTAAACTATACACGCGACAATTTGATTTGCAGCTCCAATGGACGTTATCGTTTTAAAAAGATAACGAATGAATAATAATTGTTATGTAGATAGTATAAAACCTGACCGTAGGGTCAACCACATTGTAGAAAAGCCCAAAGTATAATCCTTTGCCTCGTAGAGGCCACCCCGCCGGTAAGAAAGCTTCTTAGTTTTACAAGTCTTGAATAAAGCTTCCCTCTTTAGGGGGCTAGGGGGCCTCAGTGGATCTTCTTCTCCACTCGTAACCCAACATCACTCACTTCGCGTAATGGGTTATCGCGCATATTCTGTTCTATAAAAAAGGTATAAGTGCCCTTAGCGGCAAATTTATGATTAATTAAAAACGGAACCTGATAGCTATATAAATTACCCGATCCTTTACCCAGCCATTCACCATCTTTATTGGCCAGTTTCATCTCATAGCGCCTGGTTGCCATCTTTTTGTCTGGTCCAATTTGCGAGATCAGCACAAACAGGTTCGAATATTTATAATCGCCGGTAACCCTTAAATTCATATAAAGGTTATAACCCGCCTTCTCATCATCAATTTTAAAACTGAACTTAACCTTGTTCAGGTATGTCCAGTTGTGATTGGCTATTTCCGTGTTTTCATCAATAACCCTGTACCTGTCAGTACAGCCGGAAACGGACAATACAATAGTCGCCGATACGATATAAAAGAAAATTAAACCCCGTTTCATTATTGTTTATCTGGCTGCCCGCCGCGATTTCCATCCGGGCGGTTTTGATTGTTTCTGTTTGGCCTAAAGTTTTTATTTCGGTTAGGATTCCCGCCTTGCTGCGGTTTGCCATCACCTTGCTTTGGTGCTTGCAGCCCCTGGTTTGGCGCGGCGCTTGCATCCGGGCGTGGTGTATTCCCTCCCTCTGCCGGCCCGTTTGGTTTCGGGCCCTTGTTGCGGTTCTTGTTTTTCTTTTTGTTCTGATTTCTGCGCTCGTCAAGGCGGGTTAAACTGTCCTGCCCAACAACGTTCTCGTAATCTAAAACTTTTACCGGTTTGGTTTCTACCTCTACTACTTCGCCAAGGTCTGCCGGGATAACGCCATCGCGGTTCATCTGCTGAATTTCCTTTACACGCGAAATAGGCAGCGGTATCCACGATTCTTCTCTCGGATAACTGAACCACATGAGCTTTTTAAAGATATCCGTTTTTTGCAGACGGGCGTCGCCTCTCTCGGTTTTTAAAACATTTACATTATCAGGGATGTGTTTTAGCGCATCCATATAAGTATCCAGTTCATAGTTGAGGCAGCACTTTAACTTACCGCACTGGCCGGCCAGTTTTAAAGTATTTAACGAGAGGTTTTGATAACGTGCAGCCGATGTTGATACCGTTTTGAAATCGGTCAACCAGGTAGAGCAGCAAAGCTCGCGCCCGCACGATCCTATCCCGCCTAAGCGGCTTGCTTCCTGGCGCATACCTATCTGGCGCATCTCAATGCGGATACGGAAGGTCTCTGCCATTTTTTTAATCAGTTCCCTGAAATCAACGCGGCCTTCGGCAGTATAATAAAAGGTGGCTTTAGTTTTGTCGCCCTGGTAATCAACGTCGCTTAACTTCATCGACAGGTTTAGCTGTAAAGCCAGCGTCCTCGATTTATGCATGGTTTCCCATTCAAGGTCTTTGGCTGCTTTCCATTTGTCAACATCGGCAACGGTGGCCTTCCGGTATATCTTCTTTACAACATCTTCCTCTTTAACACGGCGTTTTACCATTTGCATCCTTACCAGCTCACCGGTTATGGATACATGGCCCACATCATAGCCGCCTGTAGCAGCTTCAACAACAACCAATTCTCCTGCTTCAAGGTAAATATTGTCCGAATTAAGGAAAAACTCTTTCCTCGAACCTTTAAACTTTACTTCGATGATGCCAAAAGGCTTATAATTTGTCGGCATGTCCATGTGCGACAGCCAATCGTAAACGTCTAGTTTGCTGCAGCCATTAGTAAGGCACGAGCCGTTACTTTTGCAGCCAGCGGGTGAGCATCCGCCCCCCGTTGAGCAACTTCCACATCCCATAATTGATCTATATATTAGGTGTCCGCCGTGTGGCGGATCGTTTTAAAACTTAGTATTTTTATAATTTGTAAAGATACATCTAAAAACAAAATTTTAGGGTTACCATTTCTCTCTACATGATAATGGGCTTTTTCCAGCTCACTAACTATGGCCTGTGCCATGGCAACATTCATTACATTAGTCATCTTTTGTGCCGTTTCCAGCTCGTGGGCGGGTAAATGCACCAGGTTGCCCGCGCCGGATAAAAGCAGACAACATTCCCGTATAAAGCTTATGCCGTAGCGTAAAAAGTTCTTCTGGTTTTCGCGGCCCATCTTCGAAACCTGCTCAACAAAAGCCATTACCTCCAGGCCTTTATTGGCAAAACAAAGCCGCAGCCATTGAACAAATTGCGCATGGTAACCCTTATTATCATACTGTAGCATGGTTAGTGCCTCGGTTAAATTGCCGTTGCTTAAATAAGCGATTTCGGCAGCGGCATCTTCAGTTTGGTTATGCTGACTGATCAGGTGTTCTTTTATATCTTCAAACCCCAAAGCCGGGATCTTTATCAGCTGCGTACGGGATAGGATGGTGTTTAGTATCTGGTCCTGGTTCTGGGCCACCAGTAAAAATAAGGTATTGGGTTGCGGCTCCTCAATAATTTTAAGCAGGGCATTACCTTCCTTGTCCAGGTATTCGGGCAGCCAGAGTATTAAAACTTTGTAGGCCGATTCAAATGGTTTAAAGCTAAGTTTTTTAATAATTTGGTGGCACTCGGCAATATTAATGTTAGCCTGTTTGTTTTCGGCATCCAGGTATCCTCTCCATGCATCAAGGCTTAAATACGGATTGGCGGTAAGCGCATCGCGCCATTGCTCAATAAACGTTAAGGCAGTATCGTCTTTGTGTTTGGCGAAGAAAGGATAAGAAAAATGCAGATCGGGATGCATCAGTTTCTGATACTTCCGGCATGAGGAGCATTCCCCGCACGAATCATCGGTTTGCTTATCCTCACACGATAGGTATTGCGCATAAGCTACAGCCAATGCCAGGCTTCCGGAACCCTCCGGACCTAAAAACAACTGCGCATGGCTAACCCGGTTTTCATTAACCGAATTGACCAAACGTTGCTTTATAGCACCTTGTCCAACTATTTGCTTAAACTGCATTGGTGCAAAATAAGGAATAGATTTGAGAATTTAGATGTGGGATATGAGATTTGCTCCTGAAGGCGGAGGATACGACAACTTTTTTACATAAGAATAAAAAATCGTCAAAACATCAGATGATATGACCTTTAATGATTTGGTCTCTGGATGAAATTTTTTTAAGAATTCACCTATCTTTGAATCAATGACAATATTTCTCATATCCCTCACATCTCCTATCTCACAGCTATCATGAGAATAATGGCTTTCGATTATGGCACCAAGCGCATCGGCATCGCCGTTACCGACCCGATGCAGATCATAGCTACCGGACTGGAAACCATCCATCCCAACCAGATCATCGAATACCTTAAAAAATACCTGCAAGCCGAACAGGTGGAACGCTTTATTGTTGGCGAACCTAAACAGATGGATAATACCCCGTCGCAATCAGCCATACACGTAAAAGGCTTTGTAAACCTGCTGAAAAAAACCTTCCCCGAAATCCCCATCGAAATGCTTGATGAGCGGTTCACCTCAAAAATGGCTTCGGCCACCATCGCCCAAAGCGGCATGAACAAAAAGAACCGCCAAAATAAAGAGCTGGTAGATACCATCTCAGCCGTGATCCTCCTGCAATCATACATGGAAGGCAAAAGCTTTTTATAAATAAGACGATTTCTTAGAGACGCCCCAACATATAAAAATTAAAAACAATGTCATTGCGAGGCACGAAGCAATCGCATGCTATACAGAGCGAACAGAAAGGCGCGACCCACCCATAAGTTTAATTCTTCTTTTGCTAAAATATTTAACTTAATTTTGCTAATATTTTTATCAAAATGGATATTTATATTTTAATTGCCGCCATAGTTATTCTTTTAATTGCAGTTTTGCTTTTTTTGAAGAAGCCTAAATCTGTTGAAGGTATTTCGGCAGATGAGCTGCTGCGTTTAAGAACTGAGAATAACTCCCTTAATCTAGAACTGGCAAAAACAGAGCAATATGCCCTGGGCTTAATTGCTGAAAAAGAGAGCATCACTCATCTTTTAAAAGAAGAAAAGAACCGGCTGCTGGACGAATTAATTGATGAGCGGGCTCAACTGGCCGCAGCTAATCAATCTCTGGAAAGTGCGCGGGCTTATTATAGATCACAGCAGGAAAAAATACAGGAACAAAAAATCGAAGTCGATCAGATCCGTAAAGATTTTCAGCTCGAATTTCAAAATATAGCCAATAAGCTGCTGGATGAAAAGTCGCAGAAATTTGTAGAAACCAACCGCACCAACCTCGACACCCTCTTAAACCCGCTTAAAGAAAACATCAAAGCCTTTGAAGAAAAGGTAGACAAAGTGTATAACATGGAAGCTGCCGAACGCAATACGCTCAAAGGTGTTATCACCCAGTTGATGGATCTTAATAAACTGATCAGCACCGAAGCGCAAAACCTCACCAAAGCTTTAAAGGGCGACAATAAAAAGCAGGGTAACTGGGGTGAGGTGATCCTCGAAAAAGTGTTGGAGCGTTCAGGCCTGGTAAAAGACCGCGAGTATCGCCTGCAGGCGTCATTGAGCGGGGAAGATGGCACACGACTACAACCCGATGCTATAATTGACCTACCTGATGACAAGCATCTCATCATCGACTCGAAAGTGTCGCTTATTGCTTATGAGCGTTTGGTAAATGCCGAAACCGAAGAGGAGCGCAAGCTGTATTCAAAAGCACATGTCGAATCCATCCGCGGACATGTGAACAACCTGTCGTCAAAAAACTATCACGATCTTCAGCAGGTAAACTCGCCCGATTTTGTTTTGCTTTTTGTGCCTATAGAATCGTCGTTCAGCTTTGCAGTACAGATTGATGCCGAACTTTTCAGCGATGCCTGGGATAAAAGAGTGGTTATTGTAAGCCCGTCAACCTTGCTGGCTACGCTGCGTACCATTGCCAGTATATGGAAACAGGAGCGGCAAAACCGTAATGTGCTGGAAATTGCACGGTTAAGCGGCGCCATGTACGATAAATTTGTGGGCTTTGTAGGCGATATGGAAGGCATCGGCAAAAACATTAAGCAGAGCCAAAATGCTTACGATAATGCTTTTAGCAAACTTGTTGAAGGCAATGGGAACTTAACTAAAACCGCAGAAAAAATTAAAAATTTGGGAGCGAAGGCAAATAAACAGATCGAGCAAAAATATATTGCTGAGGAATAAACTAAACAGAGGTTAGCATAGATTTTTTGGCTAAAGCCCTAACTCCTATTAGCCCGGTATCCGTCCCATAAATGAGATGACAATGAATCCGGTTTTTTCATTGCCGTTGGTTTTAACCAACGGTATAAAAAGTTAAGTAAGCGAGGGCTTTAGCCAAATATTATTCGATATTTTATACGTGTTTGTCTGAAGCTTTTAATTATCGGAAAACACCAATTAATTCAGGACATACTTATTATCAGCACTTATTGTCGCAATGCCGTTTACATTTAATGTGTCAATCTCCCCGCTAAATTTTAATGTCAGGTCGCTTTTCATCGATTCAGGGAAGTTGGCCTTAATATTGTAAACCATCAAACCTTTCCCATCGCCATTTATTTTAAAAGTGCCCTGTTTAATGGGAAGGGTCATATCCATACTTTGAAGTACATCAAAAGTGGCTTTTCCGTCGGCTATGCTGATTAATTTATAAGTTATCTTTACATTCAACGCCATATTATTGGCCGCTACCGGTATGTTTAATGGCATATCCTGTGTAAATGTTTCACCAATTTTTATCTCTCTATCCGGAAATTTAACCTGGTTAGTAATAGCACTCACCATTTTTGATGTCATTTTTTGCGTAGCGGAATCCAGCATCGATTTTCCACTTATCGAATCAATTGTAAGCTTGCCTTCCTGCTGCTGCCAGCGGGCGTATACCTTGCCGGTAGAAGGCATAGCCGGTATAGGAATGTCTTTTCCGTTAATGGTTCCGCGTATATCTCTGCTAACATTATTAAAAATCAGTGGAAAGCTTTTATCCGCATTTAAATGCCCGGTATTTATAGCATAAGTTGCACTCATGCCCATATCGAGCACTAATGGCTGGGTTATGCCCTGCTCTTCCAATTTGCTCAGAACTTCAGCATTACCGCTTAAGGTAACATTGAATTTCATTTTCATATCGGTCGATGCCTGGTATGTTTTATCTGGTGAGTATTTTATTTTAAAAATAATACCCTTCTGCGCTTTAAGCTGAGTGAATGATAAACATAATAAGGCATAAATAAATAGCTTTTTCATCGGTTATAAATTTTCCTAAATATATAAATTAATGCCAGATGTAAAACTATCCTAGTTCAAATAAGGAAACTGAATGATAAAAGAGAGGTCGTCATGGTGAGCTTGGTCGAAGCATGTGGGCAAAGGCCCATGCACAATGCCTGACGTAAAGTAGACACAGTGGCTTTTAATCGTGCTTCAGTTCTTCCCGTATTTTATTCATTGTATTTTCAAGCTGCTCTGGGGTAAAGCTAAGCTTTGGGCGGGCGAAGTTCAAATCATCAACCCTGTTCATTGGTATTAAATGAATATGCGCATGAGGCACTTCCAGGCCGATAACTGCAACACCAACCTTTTTACATGGAATAGCCTTTTTTATTGCGGTAGCAACAATTTTGGCAAAAATCTGCAGGCCGGTATAAAGTTCATCGTCCAGGTCAAAAATATAATCAACCTCCTGTTTAGGGATTACCAGCACATGCCCTTCAGCAAGGGGATTAATATCTAAAAATGCCAAAAAGTCAATACTTTCAGCCACTTTATACGCCGGGATCTCGCCTGATACTATTTTTGAGAAAATTGTCATTTTAAGTTGATTAAGTTAATTTATTATCCCTATCCCCATTGTCTGTGTCCCCACAGACAATAAGATTTTTTCTTTCGGACTTACCGACTTCCGGACTAACTACTTACCGTGATATCTCCAATATCTCAAATTCCATTTTGCCCGCAGGCACAGCAATTTCTGTAGTTTCACCTACTTTTTTGCCTAATAACCCTTTGGCAATTGGCGAAGCAACAGATATTTTGCCCGATTTTAAATCAGCTTCACTTTCTGATACCAGCTGGTAGCTCATAACAGAACCGTTTTTAATATTCTTTATTTTTACGATAGATAAAGCCAGTACCTTCGATGTATCTAATTTAGACTCATCAAGTATGCGGGCATTGGCAAGCAGTTCGCCCATTTTGGCAATTTTAGCCTCGTGCAGGCCTTGTGCCTCCTTCGCGGCATCATATTCAGCATTTTCCGACAGGTCGCCTTTGTCACGTGCTTCAGCTATTGCTTTGCTGATATTGGTACGACCTGTAGTTTTCAGCTCGTGTAATTCTCTCTTTAAATTTTCTAACCCTTCCTTGGTATAATAGGTTACATCTGCCATAACTCACAAATTAAGTATTAATAATTTAGTTCCACTGCTTGCAAAAAAAAACCGCCCCCCTGTTTTAAGAAGGACGCAACGACTTTCTTTAAAAAGCAAACAAGACTATATCGGCAGCGCCTACATAGTCTTGCTTTGTGTTAAACGAAGATAAGTGATTTAAGTTTTAATATCCAAATTTTTCTTTGCTTCATATAATATACCGGTAGCCAATTCCCCTCTCTGCTGCGCAAAGAGGGGTGACAAGCGCAGCGATGCCGGGGTGATTAAGTGTCCCCGTCTTCCTTTTCTTCTCCCTCTTTCCGCCGTAGGCGAAGAGAGGGTCGACAAGCGTAGCGATGTCGGGGTGAGTCGATACCGCCATGCATTAACGTTAATATCGCTTACCGATTTATTGACATTTATCAACGCAAAATCCCTCCGACATATCAGACCTTTGAAATAGAAACACAACCAAATGAAGAATATCTTATTTACGCTATACCTTCTTACCTGCGCCTGCGCAGCTTTTACGCAACCAAGTACAGCTGCATCAGCAAAAACTGGCGTAACCACCCGTGCTTTTGCCGATAGCAGCAGGAGCAACTGGTTAGGAAACGGTCCTCGCCCGCTTCGCACGATTATTTGGTACCCCGCCGGCAATGGTGGACAGGAAGAACAGATCAATGATCCCATGCAGTTTTCCGGGACGCCAGTTGTTTACCGCGAGGCTCCAATTGCCGGAAAAAATAAATACCCATTGATCATCATCTCTCACGGGGCAACCGGTAACGCCATCCAGATGCGCTGGCTGGGTTATTATTTGGCATCGCATGGGTTTATTGCTGTTGCAGTTAACCATAATGGCACTGATGAAGAAGAACGGCGAACCGACGGCCCAACCCTGTCTGATTTCTGTATGTGGCAACGCCCGAAGGATATTTCAGTGGTCTTAGACAAGATCCTCAAAGACTCTTTCTTCTCCTCCCGCATTGATACAAGTCGTATAGCCGTTGCAGGTTTTTCACTCGGCGGCGCAACAGCAATTTGGGTTGCCGGGGCTATATTTAATATCGATGACCTGGCTAAAAGCGAACCAAATCCACCACCACAGATCCGCGATGCCATTAACAGGTTAAAAGACCAGGCTAAAACCGACCCGGTGATCATCAATTCTGCCAAACACTCGGGCGATTCATTTAAAGACAAGCGTATCAAAGCCGTTTTTGCACTCGCCCCCGCTATCGGCCATGGCTTTAGCAAACAAAGCCTTCAAAATATCACGGTGCCCGTGCAAATAGTTGTAGGTGATGCTGATCTGATTGCCCCAATGGATTTAAATGCCAAATACTATACGCAAAACATCCCCACCGCCAAAAAACTGATCATCCTCCCCGGCGAACGTGGCCATTACACCAAACCACCATTCGCTAACGAACGCCCAAAAGAACTACAGCAAGTTAGTGAAATAGCGCTCAGGTTTTTTAATGATGTATTAAAGTAAAAAACAAATTAAACTCTGGATTGGCTAATGATTTTTGGCTAAAGCCGGATTTTACAATACCCCTGTATCCGTCCCATAAATGAGACAGCAATGAAGGTGGTTTATTGCGGTTAGTTTTAGCGGATGATAGAAGGCTTTATCACTTTATCCACTCACAAAAGAGCCGGTAATGAAGAGCGGCTTTTTTCATTGCCGTTGGTTTTAACCAACGGTAGAAAGAGCTAAATAAGCGACGGCTTTAGCCAAATATTCTAAAACAAACATAACGGGGGCAAAGTTGAACCCCGTCCCGCGTTAAGGATGGCAGTGGATACCGGCCCCGCGCCTAAGGCCTGCAGGCGTATGAACGGACAGCCTGGGCCGCAGGCAACGCCCAAAGTATAATAAAATAAACACTGCCCATATTAAATGCTCCTTAACTATTTTCCAAACGCAAAAACAACCCTATCCCGCGGCTCCGCTACCTTCATTTTGTCATTCTGAACGCAGTGAAGAATCTTCTGCATGGGACGAAAACGCGGATAAGCATAGCGGCGACTCGTCAGTTTTATAAGATTCTTCACTGCGTTCAGAATGACAAATAGGGCTTTTTATCTTCTGAACGCTTGTGCACCACCTTCAAACAACCCCAAACCGGCCCCAACCAAAAAAGGCTCCCGGTACAAACCGGAAGCCTTTTATAAAGTTTTAATTCCCTTTGCTTACAAATACTTTGTAATCTCCGGAGATAAAGGAGTAACCTGTGAACGGAAACGGTGAATTAAATTGCCATTTTCGTCAATCAGGAATTTCTCAAAGTTCCATTTAATTTCTCCTGTAAAATCAGGGTTTGGTGCCTCTGTTAAATATTTAAACAAAGGATCAATGTCATCACCTTTAACGCTCACTTTTTCGCTAAGCGGGAAAGTTACGCCGAAACGTTTTTCGCAAAAGGTTTTAATTTCAGAGTTTGAGCCCGGGTCCTGCTGGCCAAAGTTATTGGCCGGGAAGCCTACAACAACTACCTTGTCTTTGTACTGGTCAGCTAGTTTTTGTAAGTCAGCATATTGAGGGGTAAAACCGCATTTTGATGCAGTATTAACAATCAATACTTTTTTGCCTTTGTATTGGGCAAGCGAGAACTTTTTCCCTTCAATGGTTTTCAGTTTAAACTCATAAACCGATTTTGGTACAGGAACAAACATAAGGGCAAGAATAAATGCAAGTATTTTCATGATTTAAAAAGTTGGTTTTGTAACTGGATATACGGTTGTTTTTAAAGATGCGTTGCCTCAAATACCCGTCATGCCGAATTTATTTTGGCATCTCAACGGTCATCCCCGTAATTATGGCATTGCCAGCATGTGGGGTGCTGAAACAAGTTCAGCATGACGTCCGTGAGACATCTTTGGTAAAATTAGCTAATAAAGCCCCGCATTTTCAAATAGAAATCTTCTTTAAATGTCATTTTTTCTTTTTCCGCAGGTTTTTTGTCCTTATAGCCCAGCAGATGCAATGCGCCATGAATAATTACCCGGTGAAGTTCGTCTGCTTCGGTGATATCGAATTTAATGGCGTTTTCGCGGATGCGGTCGATAGAAATAAAAATATCGCCAACTATAGTAGCAGCGATATCCGAATTATCAAAGGTTATTATATCAGTAAAAGTATCGTGGTTAAGATATTGCTGATTGATCTGTAATAAATAATTATCTGAGCAAAAAATATAGGTAAGCTCTTTTAGCTTATAGCCCTCGGCTTGTATAGTTTCTGTGATCCACTGCCTTACGGCTGTTTTGTTTTTTAGCTTATAGGTAATATCTTCTTCAAAAAACTGGATAGCCGGCATTATATCTTAAAGTGAAGTTCAACTTCGTTGCCTTTGGTATTAAATATGCACTGATCAGCCAGGTGTTTAATAATAAACACGCCCCTGCCTGTCAGGTTTTCCAGGTTTTCAGGTGCCGTTGGGTCGGCAAGGTTGTTATAGTCAAAGCCTTCGCCCTCGTCAGTAATCGTCCATATAATCCGGCGGCCTTCAACATCGGCATTTACAATAACTTTTTTGTTTATATCAAGCTTATTGCCGTGCACAATAGCATTAATAGCCGCCTCGTTAAGACAAGTCATCATGTTTGCAAAAGTATCTTCGCTGATCTTGTGCTTATCGGCTATCTCTTCTATCAAATTTTCCAGCAATGTTATGCTTTCCTGCTTTGAAGGAAGCTGCAAGGTGTACAGTTCACTAGTTTGAACGTTTGGTTCCATGTCATTTATCATTGAGTAGATCAAAGTAAGATTTTATTTTTAATTTGTAATATAAATTTAGCGCAGGCGGTACGGTCCGTATCTGCTCTGTTTGTTTTTGTTTGCTTTGCTGGTATTCCTGCAAGGCTTTTATGTATCCCGGAGGCGTATCTTTACCTGCATGGCTCTCGCGTTGCTGGTCCTGTTCACGCTCCTGTTCGGCCTTTTCAGCCTCTAATAAACGGCTCTGAATCTGCTGTTGCCGCTTAACAGCATCGTCCGTTATTCTCCTGTTTACGAGATCACGCTCAGTTTGTTCCATTTCTTTCGAAATTTTATCCAAATTTCCCAAACCGCCTGTGCCGTCTTTGTTATCTTCCCGGTTTATTTGCTGTAATGCCTCTCTGATCTGTTGTTGCTGACGGGCTAATTTAGCTAATTGTTCACTAATATTTCCATTATTTCCCGACGAACTTTTTCCCTGGTTTCCCTGCTGCCCCTGTTGCTGCATCTGCTCCCTTGCCTTTTGCATATTTTGGTTTAGTTGCTGCTGCATTTTCGACAATTGAGATATCGACTGTTTCTTCCCTTTGCCCTTACCGCCACCCTTTTTCTTCATATTTTGCAGCTGATCGAGCGCTTCACTAAGCATTAATGCCAGGTTGTTCATGCTCGTCATGGCATATTGCTGGTTACGGGTAGCTTCGGCGGTGCGCCTGTCGCCGAGGTTATCAAGCGCCTGGTCAATATGGCTGTTTATCCCGGTTATCTCCTGGTTAACGGTCGATTGTATCTGCGGTATCCGCCTGCTTAAGGCATAAAGGCTGTCTTCAGCAGTTTTAAGATTGTCTTTTATATTCTTCTGATTTTGCGCCAGTGTAATATAATTCGGATCAGTTGGGCTCGTGGTCTTCAACGTCTGCATTACCCTTTCCTGCTCGAATGAACTGTTAACCAGGTTTTTTAATAACTCACGTAATTGCTGCGCATCAACGCTGTTCTCGCTTTCCTCGCCCTCCTGCTCTTTTTGCTGCATTTTTTCTGCAAGCTGCTTCATTTCTTTTGCAGCTTGTTTTTGCGATTCTGCAGCTTTTTGCTTCTCGTTCTTTTTTAAGCTTTCCGAGCTTTTTTCCATTTGCTCATCAATGCTTTGTTCTTCTTTTTTAGGATTTTCAAAATCCTGTTTATGCTCTGCCTGTTCGTTTGTTTTTTTCAGATCGTCCAGCGATTTTTTAATGTCCTGGAAATCATTATTCAGTTTTTGCTGCTCATTCTGTAAGCCCTGTGGATCTGTGTTTTGTTGTTTAGCCTGGTCAGCCAATTTTTGCTGTTGTTCCGATAGCTTATTCAGCTGATCAACATTCTGATTCAATTTTTGCTCAAATTCCAGTTTTTTGTAGAGTTCAAGCATCCGGTCCAGCTCTTTTTTTAACGATTTATTGTCAACCTGGCTCTTAGCCAATTCATCCCTTGTCGATTCTTTTTGCTCCTGTTGCAGCATCTCCTGCAGCTTTTCAAGCATTTCCTGCGTTTTCGGGTCCAGCACATTGTTCAGCAACTGTTCCATTTGCTGCTGTTTTTCGGTCAGTTGTTTATCCTGCTGCTGGTTTTCCTGGCGGTTATACAGGTTCTTTTTGTTGTCGGCCTGTATTTCCTTTATCAGGTCATTAAGGTCTTTCCGCTTTTGTATCAGGTCTTCAATTTGCTTCTTTTCATCAAACGATAACGAGTTTTTATTCAGTAAAAGCTGGTTAAGCTTCTGCGAATCATGCTCAATCTGCCCGGCCAATTTAATAGCCGATTCCATTTTTTGTTTGATAGCCTGCGTTCCGGCATTCAGCTGATTATTCAGTTCCCTTGCATCTGGTACGGTAAGCGTACGCTCTGGCGACCGCACTTTTTTAGGGCCGTTAACGCCATCGTTATCCGCAACCTCAAAATAATAAGTTACCTGGTCGCCGGGTTTTATACCAAGCTCCTTTAAGTTCCAGAAATAAAAGAAATCCGATTGCACCTGGTCCAGATCAGCCTTAACAGGCTTGGTGAACGATTTTAAATTAGCTTTATCACCAGGAGCACCAACAGCATAATGGAAAGTCAGCGACGAAAACCCATGGTCGTCCTGTATCCTGCCGTTAAAGTAAAGCGTTTTCATGCTCACCGAATCCTGCTTTTCTTGTACAGTTATCGAAGGCGCTTCATCAGCAATAACATTTACCCGGTAACTGGCCGAATCACTATGACTTACAAGGGCATTTACAGGGGTTATTTTGTAAACACTGTTTTTAATGATCCTTTCGCGGTGTTCAAAAACATCTTTAGCGGTAGCGGTTATCTTGCCGCTGTTGCCGTCCATATTAAATAGCAGGCCCGATGCATTTTGTGTATGCATAGCCCAGGTAACTACAGTTCCGGCCGGTATGGTCAGGTCTCCTGCATTTGCCAGTGTTTCATTCTTTTTATGCAGATAGGCCGGGTAAGTTAACGCTACATCAAAATGAAGCAATGCAGGGCGCAGGTTAACCTTTATTTCGTAAGGTATTGATGTAAAGCCATTTGCCGTAAGTTTAAATACGGTGTTTTGCTGCAGATTGGTAAACAGGTAATGAAAGCGGCTGATGTTTTCTTTATCAAGCTTAAAAGTAGTATTTGCCGTTTCCACATAAACATCCGCAGGCAGTTTATCGCCAACAAGCTTTAAATCGAGTTTCAAATCCTCTCCCTGCACTACAGAGAGGCTTTTGTTTTGTACCACGAAATTAAAAGGGGCTATCGATACAAAGTATTCGTTGTGTCTTATCAACCTCTTGGTGCTCTCTGTTAATACCGACGGTGCAGCGAAAGCAATAATGCAAATAACACCTGCCGGGAACAGCGCCCACTTAAGGTATTTGGCATTTTCCTTAATATTTATGGCCGATGGAAAGCTTACAGGTTTTAAAGCCTCTATTTTTTGGTTGATGCTTGCCTCAATAAGTGCCCGGTGTTTTTCATCCTCCCCTGCAAGCTTTTTAAGCTGAAGGGTGTTCAGCAGTTTGTCGTGTACATCGTTAAAATGTTTACCTATAATTTCGGCAGCCTGGGCATGGGTTAATGATTTACCCAGCTTTAGCCACGCAAGCAGCGACGGCACAATAAGCCAGGCTATCAGCCCGACATTCAGCACAATAAAAAGATAAAAAAGCAGGGTGCGGAAAAGAATATTAAAGTTGCCGAAGTATTCGCTCAGGGTAATAACCACATAGGCCGAAAATAAGCCAGCCCCTAAAAAGATCAAACCCCGTAAAAAATTATTGAAATAATATTTCCGGATAAAGATGTTGATCTTATCAATTAAGAGCTCATAATTATCGGTAGCGTTCATATTTCAGCGCAAAATATACGTAGGCTATTAACGTAAAAAACCTAAAATATCATACACCGGGAAATTATAAAAAAAATATGGATAAATAAAAAAGAGAACAATTGACATATGTTGTCTACCACCGCGATTATCTTTTTAAATTCACAATCTTTTTCTACATTCATCTCTAAATGCAAAAAACCGCTTATCCCTGTTATTAATTTCCTGTTTGGACTGTTTATTATTGCTTTTAACTGTGCAAACGCACAAACCAACACGCCTGTTATTCATAAAAGCCCTAAACCTGCATGGATCTCGGCATACAAATCGTATGATAAAAAACCTTCGGAACGGAATATCCGCAATGGTGCTTATGGAGAGCTTGTTGAGGAACAGATTAATGTAGAAGGAAAAGCAGTTTATAATCATATTATTACAACTATAGTTTCTGAATCTGGCGTTCAGGACAATTCCGAGGTTTCTGTAAGCTTCGATCCTTCATTTGAAAGGTTAGATTTTCATGAGCTTATTGTATGGCGAAATAATAAACCGCAGAACAGGTTAATTTTAACTGCTTTTAAAATGCTGCCCGATGAAAGCGAGCTCGATAAATTTATTTACAATGGTACTTATTCGGCAAAATATATCCTGCCCGATATCCGTAAAGGCGACCGGATAGAATATTCATATACCATTACTGGTCGAAATCCGATCTTCGGTGATAAATTTGCCCGCAACATTTATTTCCAGGGATCCGATCTGATTGTGCACCAATACACAACCTTGCTGTTCTCTGCCGGCAGGAGTATGAATATTAAATCATATAACCTGCTATCGCAACCCAAAATATCGGTTACAGGTGGGCTCAAACGCTATGAATGGGAAGATTTTCAGGTGCCCGGCATTTCAATAAATAAATTACAGCCAAAATGGGTTAGCCAGTTTGCCCATGTCCAGGTGAGCGAATATAACAGTTGGGCCCAGATAGTTGACTGGGGGCTAAAGATAAATCCGCTGCAAACCTCATTTACAGGAGAACTGGCTGATAGCGTAAATAAGCTTAAAAAACAATACGGAAACGATAAAGAAAAATATTTTAGAGCTGCAGTAATGCTGGTGCAGGACGAGGTTAGGTACATGGGCATTGAAACCGGCCCGTATTCGCACAAGGCTAATACCCCTGATAAAGTATTTAAGCAACGTTATGGCGATTGTAAGGATAAGTCGCTGCTTCTGGCATCTATCCTGAATATTGGTGGTATTGAGGCGCACATGGCGTTGCTTAATACAGATCTGCTCGATAAAATAGAAGATCGTATTCCTTCACCTTCAATATTTGACCACGCCGTTGTTGTTGCTACTGTAGATGGAAAACAAGTATGGGTTGATGCTACCATGTCAAATCAACGCGGAAAAGGAACTGATCTTTATTTTCCGCCTTATCTTAAAGCCCTGGTTTTAAAGCAAGGCGGCAATACCCTGACGGATATAAAGCAATCAAAAACAGGTAAAGCTGTTGTTTTTGAAAAATATGATATTAAGAATGAATACGCTCCCGTTAAATTTACGGTTACTTCAACCTACTCACTGGATAGAGCGGATGATTTAAGAGATGAAATTGCGACAACAGGCGTAGCCCAACTGGAAAAAAACTACCTGGAGTATTATTCAAAAACATATAACAAAATTGAAGCGGCAGATTCGATCATTATAAAAGACGATCAGGCAAAAAATGTGCTCACAACCATTGAAAGCTATAAGATAACTAATTTTTTTAAACGCGATTCCGTTAGTAAGAAATACGCCGCCGATTTTTATGCAGATGACATCGCTCGCCAATTGCCTAATGTTAATGGGCAAATAAACACCCCCGTTTCGGTAACGTATCCATATAACATGGATTATACAATAAAAGCTAATTTACCTTATGGCTGGGATATTGACGATGAACATGACTCGATCAGCAGGGATGCGTATAAATTTATTAGTGATAAAACAGTTTCGGGTAATATCCTCACCTTACGGTACCAGTTTACTTATCTTAAAAACTATATTCCCGCAAACCAATTATCAGATTTTAAAAATGATGTTAAAGCTTTGAAAGATGACAAGCTCGATTTCAGCTTTTATTACATTCCGGATCTTAAAAATGTGCCATTCCGTTTAAATTATTTAATGCTAATAATTACTATAATTATAGGGTGCGGTTTTGTTTACGGCGGATTAAAGATCTTTAAAAAAGAAACAACGCAACTCCAATATTTAACAAAGGCCCCGGCATTGGGTGGCTGGCTTATCTGGCTTGTTATCGTA
>Ga0206904_1128_pt1 | contig 18674 bp, 19 predicted proteins | sample Alteio_BWOrgHeat_42_FD_152981 | JGI IMG/M metagenome (GOLD analysis project Ga0206904, IMG submission 152981) | Enriched cells from forest soil in Barre Woods Harvard Forest LTER site, Petersham, Massachusetts, United States -... | ecosystem: Environmental > Terrestrial > Soil > Temperate forest >...
TCTCATTATCAAATTATTAAGTATTAAATTTACGAATGGTTTATTTGTAATCAAAACAGTTAATAATATTTTAATATTATTTTGAAATTTAGTTTTGTTTATTTATTATTGCTAATAAGTTTATTTATTATGTATTTATGGAAAGATAAAATGTGAATTATTAACTATTAAACAAATATATCTATGAAAAACAAATTACACCTAACCTCGCTGCTAACAGCAGCAATTGCCGTATCCATGTTCTACGGATGTTCAAAATCAAACCAGGTATCTCCTGAACAACAACCTCTTAACTCAACCGGAGATGGCAAGCACGTTTACGGGCTTTTACCTACTCCTGTGGAGGACTATGAAAAAGTGCCAAAATACTCGGAAGAATCTTTTAGAGCCAAGTTTCATGATTTTGCAACTACTCCGGCCCCGGCTGTTCTTACCCTTGCAACCCCGGCAGTAAGGGATCAGGGTCAGATTGGCTCATGTACCGGTTTCTGCGGAGCAGAAGCTTATGAAATTATGTACCGGTATAAAAACGGGTCATTCCCTGTAACATTGAGCCCATTGTTTGTATATTACGAAGAAAGGGTTAATATCAACGGAGGGTCAATAACTTCTGACCCGGGAGCCAACATGGTGAACATAGGCCAGGTTTTTGACAAATATGGCGTTAGTACCGAAGCTTTGTATGCATATCCTGCAGCAACAGCTTACCCAACATCTACGGCTTATAGAACCCCGCCTTCTTCTGCTGCAATTAGTGCCGCATTAAGTTATAAAGCCAGCAGTTATACTTCAATTTCATCCGGTGACACTGCTGCTGTAAAAAATTGTTTAAGGCATAATATACCTGTAATGATGGGCTTAAACATTTATGACAACACAAGAACCTATAAATATTTTGAAGGGTTAAACACCACAAGCTATACCTATAATCCATTAACCTCAAGCGGAGCACTTGCCAGCGGCGTAAAACTGCTTGGCGGGCATGCTACCCCGATAGTAGGTTACGACGATACCAAAAAAGCGTTCCTTGTGCAAAATTCATGGTCTGCCTCATGGGGTTTAAATGGCTTTTATTATATGCCATACTCAGTATTCATGAGCACCAAAATTGTGCCTCAGGGTAGTCTTTACTATGCTACTATTTAACGAATAGTCTCACCCCTTATAGCTCTCGCAGCCCTTCTTTGAAGGGCATGCGGGACAAAATAAAAACGAAGCCTTCCGGATATTACCGGAAGGCTTTTTTATTATGGTTCCATTTGTATATTTGCACCATGCAAGTACAAAGTTTACCTATTAATTATTTGCCCATCATTTTTCAAATGCTGGTTGCTTTAGGTTTTGTGGTTACCACTATGTTTGTAACCCATAAAATTGGTCCTAAACGGGTTACTAAAGATAAACTTACCCCTTTCGAGTCGGGTATAGAAGTTATTGGTAACGCCCGTACGCCAATGTCAATTAAATACTTCCTGGTTGCTATCCTGTTCGTACTGTTTGATGTTGAAGTTATATTTATGTACCCATGGGCTGTAAATTTCAGAGAGCTTGGGCAAAGCGGTATGATAGAGATGTTTATTTTTATGGGTACGCTTTTGCTGGGCTTTTTCTATGTAATAAAAAAAGGCGCACTGGATTGGGATTAAAGGTTTAACCTTCTCCAAAAAAGAAGGCCAGGTGCGATTTCCCCTCTTGAGAGGGGTGGAGGGGTGTGTTCTCCATGAACTAACGTTGAGCAATAACATAAACGCATGGCGCAGAAACCCACCCCAGCCACAACATGAGCTAACGCGCCCCCTCCCGGGAGGGGAATTGAGATGAAGGTTAAATAGTTTAGACTGATTCTAAATATATTCACCTTATTGCATAGTGTATCCCTTACATTATAAATTGTTGTAAATTTGTAATGTTTATAGTATAACTGTAAATGTCTTTAAATTTTTGAGTAGGGCTTTAAAGTTTGATAATAAAAATGAAGACTATAGACTACCTGTTAAAGACTTTCGACTCAACAAGGATGGGTTTTGTATCATATAGATCATGAGTGATATTCAATTAGTTGATGCCCCCGCAGGCGTAGAAGGTGCAGGATTTTTTGCCACCTCGCTTGATAAAGTAATAGGTATAGCACGTTCAAATTCATTGTGGCCGCTGCCATTTGCCACATCGTGCTGCGGTATAGAATTTATGGCTACCATGGGCTCGCATTATGACCTTGCAAGGTTTGGTGCCGAGCGGATGAGCTTTTCACCCCGCCAGGCAGACCTGCTAATGGTAATGGGCACAATATCAAAAAAAATGGGTCCGGTTTTAAGACAGGTCTACCTGCAAATGGCCGAGCCACGCTGGGTAATGGCTGTTGGCGCATGTGCTTCAAGCGGTGGTATCTTTGATACTTACTCTGTTCTGCAGGGTATTGATGAAGTTATCCCGGTTGACGTTTATGTACCCGGTTGCCCACCACGTCCCGAGGGTATCCTGGAAGGCTTTATACAGATTCAAAAGCTTGTGCAGACCGAAAGCCTGCGCCGCAGAAATGAGCCGAAATATCAAAAATTATTAGCTTCATACGGAATACAATAATGGGCAAAATAACAAACGAAGAGCTTTTAAATAAGATCAACGACAAGTTCCCGGGTCAGCTTACCGTAATTGGAGAACCATTTGGCTTGTTAACCCTCGAAACCGGTCGGGAGCAGATCATCGATATTTTAACATATCTTAAAAATGATCCAACCCTTCAGTTTATATTTTTAACAGATATTACAGCTATCCATTATCCGGAGGCCGAAAAACAAATAGTCGTTATTTACCACCTGCATAGCCTGGTTAATAATGTGCGCATCCGTTTAAAAGTCTTTTTAAATATTGATGATGTGCATATCCCTACAGCAACAGTTTTATGGGATGGCGCTAACTGGATGGAACGCGAAACTTACGATTTTTTCGGGGTACTGTTTGATGGCCACCCTGATTTACGCAGGATATTAAATGTTGACGACATGATGGTTTTCCCGATGCGCAAAGAACACCCGCTGGAAGACCCTAACCGTGTTGATAAGAAAGATTATTTTTTTGGAAGATAGTATAAATGAACAATCATCCGGTATATACAGATAACGATCCGCAAACCGAGCTTTCAACGCTTAACCTGGGGCCAACGCACCCTGCCACGCATGGCGTGTTCCAGAATGTGCTGCAGCTTGATGGCGAAAGAATTGTAAGTGGCGTATCAACCATTGGATACATCCATCGTGCCTTTGAAAAAATTGCCGAACACAGGCCATTTTACCAGATAACCCCATTAACCGACAGGCTTAACTACTGCTCATCACCCATAAACAATATGGGCTGGCACATGACGGTTGAGAAGCTACTGGGCATAACCACACCAAAACGTGTTGATTACCTGCGTATAATTGTAATGGAGCTGGCACGTATCAGCGACCATATAATTTGCAACGGTGTATTAGGCGTGGATACCGGTGCCATCAGCGGCTTTATGTACCTGATGATCTACCGTGAGCATATTTACGAAATTTACGAAGAAGTTTGTGGCTCGCGTTTAACAACCAATATTGGCCGTATAGGCGGTTTTGAGCGTAATTTTAATGCAATAGCATTCAGAAAGCTTCGCCAGTTTGTAAAAGACTTCCCTGCGGTATTAAAAGAATTTGAAGCGTTATTTAACCGTAACCGCATCTTTATTGACCGTACTAAGGATGTTGCAGCAGTTACTGCCGAACAGGCATTAAGCTACAGCTGGAGCGGTCCGTTGCTTCGTGCAGCAGGTGTTGATTATGATGTTAGGGCGATGAACCCTTATTGCTCGTACGACGAATTTGATTTTGAAGTACCGGTAGGTACCAATGGTGATGTATTTAACCGCTTTTTGGTTCGTAACGAAGAAATGTGGCAAAGCTTACGCCTGATTGAGCAAGCTTTAGCAAAGCTGGAAAAAGAACCGACTGATATTTTCCATGCTGATGTACCCGATTTTTATCTGCCTCCAAAAGAGGAAGTTTATAATAACATGGAAGCTTTGATCTATCACTTTAAAATTGTGATGGGTGAGGTACCAACCCCAACTACCGAAGTTTATCATTCGGTTGAAGGTGCAAACGGCGAACTGGGCTTTTACCTAGTGAACGATGGCGGCAGGTCGCCATACCGTCTGCATTTCCGCAGGCCAAGCTTCATCAATTACCAGATGTATGCACCAATGAGCCGCGGGATGTTGTTATCTGATGCGATTATTAACATGAGTAGTTTAAACGTTATAGCCGGAGAGTTAGATGCTTAGAGTTGAAGAAACACAAACGCCGGTTACATTTTCGCCGGAGCTGATAGCTAAGTTTGATGATATAGTAAGCCGTTATCCTGCAGGAAAACAAAAATCGGCATTGTTGCCAATTTTACATTTAGTACAGGCTGAGTTTGGCTGGCTAAGCACCTCTGCAATGGATAAGGTTGCTGAGTACCTAAAAATTCAGGACATTGAAGTATATGAAGTGGCTTCATTTTACAGTATGTATTTTTTAAAGCCGCAAGGCAAATATGTACTGGAAGTTTGCCGCACCGGGCCATGCGAAATTGTAGGGGCCGGTAAAATAATGGATTATATTGAGCAAAAACTGGGTGTTAAAGAAGGCGAAGTTACTGCCGATGGCCTGTTTAGCTGGCGCGGTGTAGAATGTTTGGCAGCTTGCGGATACGCTCCTGTTTTACAAATTGGCCCTGAATATACTTTTTACGAGAACTTAACCAATAGTTCCGTTGACACACTGATTGCAGATTTAAAAGCAAAGGCAAAAAACTAATGGCACGCAAATTACTATTAGAACATATAAACGTACCGGGCATCAATACATTTGATGTTTATCGCTCAAAAGGCGGTTATGCTGCTGTTGAAAAAGCTTTGAAAACCTTAACACCCGAAGAAGTGGTTGAAGAGGTAAAAAAATCAGGCTTACGCGGTCGCGGTGGCGCAGGTTTCCCTACCGGGATGAAGTGGAGCTTTCTGGCTAAGCCTGAGGGTGTTGCCCGCTACCTGGTTTGCAACGCCGACGAATCGGAACCCGGCACTTTTAAAGACCGTTACTTAATGACCTATATCCCTCACTTATTAATTGAGGGAATGATTGTATCAAGTTTTGCATTAGGAGCTAAGGTATCATATATCTACGTTCGCGGTGAAATGATGCCGCAGATCCGCATTCTTGAAAAAGCCATTGCCGAAGCAAAAAATGCAGGTTTCCTTGGTAAAAACATATTAGGCACAGGTTATGACCTGGAGCTGTATGTACAGCCGGGCGGCGGCGCTTACATCTGCGGAGAAGAAACCGCGTTATTGGAATCACTTGAAGGCAAACGTGGTAACCCGCGTATTAAACCGCCTTTCCCTGCAATTGCAGGTTTATACGGCTGCCCAACGGTAGTAAATAATGTTGAATCAATTGCTGCTGTAGTGCCTATCATTAATGATGGCGGCGAAGAATACGCCAAAATCGGTATTGGCCGCAGTACTGGCACCAAACTGATCTCGGCAGGTGGTAATGTGAAAAAACCAGGTGTGTATGAAATCGATCTGGGCTTACCTGTTGAAGAGTTTTTATACTCCGACGAATATTGTGGCGGTATAGCCAACGGCAAACGCCTTAAAGCAGTTGTAGCCGGTGGTTCATCTGTGCCGATCCTTCCGGCAAACCTATTCTTTAAAACTATCAATAACGAACCACGCCTGATGAGCTATGAATCATTAGCCGACGGTGGTTTTGTTAGCGGTACCATGATGGGGTCAGGTGGATTTATAGCTTACGATGAAGACCAGTGTATTGTACGCAACACCTGGAACTTTACCCGTTTTTATCACCACGAAAGCTGCGGACAATGTTCGCCATGCCGCGAAGGTACAGGATGGATGGAAAAAGTATTGCATCGCCTGGAACACGGTCATGGGAAACTAAGTGATATGGATTTACTGGTTGATGTATCCAAAAAAATTGAAGGAAACACCATTTGTCCGCTGGGCGACGCAGCAGCATGGCCGGTGGCCAGCGCTATCCGCCATTTCAGGGATGAATTTGAGTGGCATGTAACCAATGGCGCTGAAGCGGTAACACGGAACTATGGCCTGGCACATTATGCCGACCCACTACCGAAAAAAGAAGAGCCGGTAGCGTAAATAAAAATCCGTCATTGCGAAAAGGCATATCGACGAGATTGCTACGCTATCGCTCGCAATGACAAAAGGGAATAGAGAATAAGATAATTTTGACTAATATAGAATGTCAGTTAAAGTAACCATAGATGGCATTGCCATTGACGTAGAACCAGGAACAAGCATCCTTAATGCCGCAAGGCAGATAGGGGGAGATATTGTTCCGCCTGCTATGTGCTATTATTCCAAGCTTAAAGACAGTGGCGGTAAATGCCGTACCTGTTTGGTTAAGGTAAGTAAAGGGTCGGAAAAAGACCCGCGCCCTATGCCAAAGCTGGTTGCTTCATGCCGCACAGCGGTTATGGACGGGATGGAAGTGCAAAACATCACTTCGCCCGAGGTAATAGAAGCGCGTAAAGGAATAGTTGAAATATTATTATTAAACCACCCGCTTGATTGCCCTATTTGCGACCAGGCAGGGGAGTGCGACCTGCAAAATCTTGGTTTTGAACACGGCGCTGCAAAAACCCGCTATGAGTTTGACCGCCGCACATTCGAGAAAATAGACATCGGCGATAAGATTCAGTTACACATGACGCGCTGCATCCTTTGCTACCGTTGTGTTTTCACTGCTGACCAGATCACAGATCACCGTATTCACGGGATATTAAACCGTGGGGACCATTCAGAAATATCTACCTACATACACGCAGCAGTTGATAATGATTTCTCCGGAAACGTAATTGATGTATGCCCTGTAGGTGCGCTTACCGATAAAACTTTCCGTTTTAAAAACCGCGTTTGGTTTACTAAGCCTGTTGATGCACACCGCGACTGCGACCATGTAAATTGCAATGGTAAAGTTACCCTGTGGTACAAAGGCGAGGAAGTATTACGCGTAACAGCACGTAAAGATCAGTACGGCGAGGTTGAGGAGTTTATTTGCAACACCTGCCGTTTTGATAAAAAGAAAACTTCTGATTGGGTGATTGAAGGGCCGCGTAAAATTTCTAACAAATCGGTTATTAATTCTAATCACTACGATTTTATACCATTACCGGTGGTAAAGACCAACCCGGTATTAATGGAGGCCAATAAAGAACAATTTGAACGAGACACACGCTTATAATGGGATTAGCAGATATAATAATAAAATTAATACTTGTGGTGATCATTTTTGCGATCAGCCTGGTGATAGCTATGTATTCCACCTATGCTGAACGTAAAATTGCAGCTTTTTTTCAGCAAAGGATAGGCCCTAACCGTGCTGGTCCCTGGGGAATATTGCAACCCCTTGCTGATGGTGGGAAAATGTTTTTAAAAGAAGAGATCATCCCTGCCAATGCAAGTAAATTTTTATTTATTGCAGGCCCTTCTTTAGCCATATTAACAGCTTGTATTGGCACGGCTGTTATCCCATGGGGGCAAAGCCTGACCATCGGAAAATACGTTATTCCACTACAGGTTGCCGACATTAATGTTGGTATCCTTTACATATTTGGTGTAGTTTCGTTGGGTGTGTATGGCGTAATGATTGGCGGCTGGGCATCAAACAATAAATACTCATTGTTGGGCGCTATTCGTGCTGCATCGCAAAATATCAGCTACGAAATTTCAATGGGCTTGTCCATCATCGCCTTATTAATGGTGACCGGGACGTTAAGCCTTAAGGAAATTGCCGAGCAGCAACACGGCTTTTGGTCGCACGGCTGGTTTACGTGGAACGTTTTCAGGCAGCCGCTGGGCTTCCTGCTGTTCATTGTATGTGCCTTTGCCGAAACCAACCGTACCCCATTCGATTTACCTGAATGCGAAACCGAGCTGGTAGGTGGTTATCATACAGAATATTCATCAATGAAACTAGGCTTTTACCTGTTTGCCGAATACATCAACATGTTTGTATCTGGCGCGGTAATGGCAACATTATATTTCGGCGGATATAACTTCCCTTTTATGCACCATTTAGGTTTGTCTGACAACCTGGTTGCCATTTTAGGGGTTATAGCTTTATTTGCAAAGATATTTGCCTTTATATTCTTTTTTATGTGGGTACGCTGGACTATCCCCCGTTTCCGTTACGATCAGTTAATGGATCTGGGCTGGAAGGTGTTGATACCACTGGCTATTGCCAATATTATAATAACCGGATTGTGGATTACTTTTGTCAAATAAAGGATAAAGATGGAGTCATTAACTAATAAACGAAAAGTAATTGAATCAAAGCCGCTCAATTTTTGGGAACGCGCTTACCTGCCTGCTATTATACAGGGGCTTTCAATTACGATGAAGCACTTTTGGAAAAAGCCTGTTACCATCAGTTATCCTGAACAAAAACGTGAGTTTTCTGAAAACTTTCGCGGTATGCATTCGCTTAAGCGCGACGAGAATGGTAAAGAACGTTGCACAGCCTGCGGCCTTTGCGCACTTTCATGCCCTGCTGAAGCCATCACTATGATTGCTGCCGAGCGCCAGAAAGGCGAGGAGCATTTATATCGTGAAGAAAAATATGCTGCTGTTTATGAAATAAACATGCTGCGCTGCATTTTCTGCGGATTATGCGAGGAAGCATGCCCTAAAGAAGCTATTTACCTGGATGGCGACATTGTTCCACCAGATTATTTAAGGAAAGATTTTATTTACGGTAAAGACAAATTAGTAGAAGCTCCCTTAAATCAATAAAGAAGTTTTATACCTTTGCCCTGCTCTTTTAAAGGGGTAAAGGTATTTTGAAATATAAACCATGAGTACATTTTACTTCATCGCATTTCTGTCTATATTTTTTTCAATACTGGTTATTACTGCAAAAAACCCTGTACACAGTATTCTTTACCTTATACTTACCTTTTTCACATTCACCATCCATTATATTTTAATGAATGCCCAGTTTTTGGCCATCGTTAATTTTATAGTGTACATGGGGGCAATCCTGGTGTTGTTTTTATACACGCTGATGCTCATCAACCTGAATAAGGAATCAGAACCCCGCAAATCAAACCTGGTTAATATAGCCGGTTTTATTGGTGGTACATGTTTCCTGATAACTATAGTTGCTGCTTTAAAGGCCTTTAAGGTTTCGCAGCCGGTAATCCTTCATGATCCTAATCTCGGTTTGGTAAAAAACCTTGGGAAAATATTATTTAATGAATACTTACTGCCATTTGAAGTATCGTCCATATTGCTGTTATCGGCAATGGTGGGTGCGGTTTTACTGGCAACTAAAGACCCAAAAACAGCCTGATGGAAACGTTAACAAAAACTATGCAGGGCGTGCCGCTTAATCATTACATCTTATTATGTTCTATCATTTTTTCGATAGGGGTAATAGGCGTATTGATCCGTCGCAACGCAATCGTAATATTTATGTCTGTCGAGCTGATGCTTAATTCAGTTAACCTTTTGCTTGCAGCTTTTTCTGTTTATAGAGGGGATGCAACCGGACAGGTTTTCGTGTTCTTTGTTATGGCATTGGCAGCAGCAGAAGTAGCGGTAGGTTTAGCCATCATTGTAATGATCTATCGTAATACAAATTCGATAGATATTAATGTGCTGAACAGGTTGAAATGGTAAACCCCTGGCCCCTAAAGGGGAGAAACGAGGGTAGAAGAAATAAAATAAAAACAAAAGCTCATCACCCACTTTAGGGGTGACAGGGCAAATAAACAATTAAATTCCCCCTTTAGGGGGTTAGGGGGCATATGGACAAATATATCTGGCTTATTCCTATTTTACCGTTAGCCGGTTTTATTATTAACGGTATTGGTCGTAATACCTTATCAAAAGCTGTTATCGGTTTTATTGGTAGTGCGGTAATATTAATTTCTTTTGGTATAAGTGTAGGTCTCTTTTTGCAGATAAACGATACCCATAAAGCAATTAATGTGTCGCTTTTCAACTGGTTCCATGCAGGCGCTATAAAAATATCATTTTCATTCCTGATCGATCAGCTTAGCACCATAATGCTGCTGATTATAACAGGTGTTGGCTTTTTGATCCACTTGTATTCTGCCGGATATATGAAGGAAGATGCCGGGTTTGGTAAGTTTTTCTCTTATCTCAATCTGTTCATTTTCTTTATGCTTTTGCTGGTAATGGGGTCAAACTATCTGATCATGTTTATTGGCTGGGAAGGGGTTGGGCTTTGCTCTTACCTGCTCATCGGTTTCTGGTACACCAATCCAGATTATGCCGATGCAGCTAAGAAAGCATTTATAATGAACCGCATTGGCGATCTTGGCTTTATCATTGCAATACTGCTGATAATAATCATATTCGGCAGCGCTGAATTTGCAGATGTATTTAAACTTGCTGCCACTAAAGATTATAGCGCCGCGCCGTATACATTAATTACTATCCTGTTATTTGTAGGTGCAATAGGTAAATCGGCACAGCTGCCGTTATTTACCTGGTTGCCCGATGCAATGGCTGGCCCAACACCTGTATCAGCTTTGATCCACGCTGCAACAATGGTAACTGCAGGTGTTTATATGATAGCCCGTTCAAATATATTATTTACACTGGCACCGGTTACTATGCATATTGTAGCAGTAGTTGGCCTTACAACTGCGGTTATTGCAGCCCTCATTGCATTAACACAAACCGATATTAAAAAGGTGCTGGCTTACTCAACCGTATCGCAACTGGGTTATATGTTTTTGGGCTTAGGAGTGGGCGCTTACACCGGGGCATTCTTTCATGTTTTAACACACGCTTTCTTTAAAGCATTATTATTCCTGGGCGCAGGTTCTGTAATTCACGCAGTAAGCGGCGAGCAGGATATGCGTAATATGGGGGGACTAAAAGGCAAGCTCAAAATAACTTTTATTACCATGTTTATTGGTACGCTGGCCATTTCGGGTATTCCGCCATTTGCAGGTTTCTTTTCAAAAGATGAAATCCTGGCGCACACCTTTATGCATAGTACACCTATGTATGTTATCGGGGTTGTTACAGCCATGTTCACCGCTTTCTATATGTTCCGTATGATGTACCTTACCTTTTTTGGTAAATTTCGCGGAACCCATGAACAGGAACATCACCTGCACGAATCACCTTCGTCAATGACTATCCCATTGGTTATATTGGCCATTTTGTCAATAATCGGTGGCTTTATAGGCATTCCCGAATCATTAGGTGGTCATCATTGGTTAGAGCAATTCCTTGCGCCTGTGTTTAAAAACTCAACAGCATTACTGGTTGTTCCTGAATTATCAAACAGCATGGAACTTACTTTAATGTGCATATCTGTTGGCGGCGCCTTGCTGGCAATACTATATGCTTATATTAAATATATTAAAAATGCCCATGTACCGGTTAGTGATGGCGAAGAGCGCCCGGCCCTGGTGGATATATCATATCATAAGTTTTATATCGATGAGCTGTATGATACAATTATCCGTAAACCATTAGATGCATTATCAGTATTCTTTTACAAAGTTGTTGATCGTTTAGGGATTGATGGATTTGTTAACGGATTGGGTAAAGGTTCAATTGAAGCAAGCAAAAGCCTACGTTTATTACAAACAGGCAATGTAGGGTTTTACATATTTATGATGGTGGTGGGTATCATTTCCATATTAATGTACATTTTAATTAAAGCATAAAAAACGATTAGCGTTTACAACATAAAATGACGGTTAGTATATTAATTTTTTTACCGGTAATTGCGGCCCTTGCTGTTCTGTTATTCAACAACAATGCAGTTAAACATGCGGCGTTAACTTTTTCCATTGCCGAACTGGCTATCGCCTTGGTATTATTATCAGGCTTTGTGCCGAATGCATCTGTACAGTTTGCAGTTGATCTGCCCTGGATACCCAAATTGGGCATTTATTTTAATGCAGGTATCGATGGTATAAGCATGATGATGGTATTGCTGACCACCATATTGGTTCCGCTTATCATTTTAACTACTTATAAGCATCAGTATAAAAATGCGGGCGCATTTTATGCACTTATCCTGTTTATGCAGGCCGGTTTACTGGTGGTATTTACCGCACTGGACGGATTTTTATTTTATGTGGGATGGGAAGCAGCGCTGATCCCTATTTACTTTATCTGTTCACTATGGGGCGGCGAAAACCGCATCCGGGTTACGTTAAAGTTTTTCATTTATACTTTTTCGGGTTCGCTGTTTATGTTGCTGGCTATTATTTATTTGTACCTGCAAACACCTTCACGAACTTATGATATAACCGAATTTTACCGTCTAACACTTGATCCAAAACACCAGGTTTATGTTTTCTGGGCATTTTTTGTTGCCTTCGCTATCAAGATGCCGTTATTTCCATTCCATACCTGGCAGCCTGATACTTATACCGAATCGCCGTCGGCAGGTACCATGATGTTATCGGGTATCATGTTAAAAATGGGGATATATGGTGTTATACGCTGGATGATACCAAACGCACCTCTAGGCTTTTTCCAATGGCAAAGCATGACCATTATGCTGGCTGTTATCGGTATTGGTTATGCATCTATCATCGCATTCACACAAAAAGATGGTAAACGCCTTGCGGCTTATTCATCCATAGCACACGTTGGCTTAATAGCCGCTGGTATTTTTGTATGGACTACAGAAGGCCTACAGGGAGCAATGATCCAGATGCTGAGCCACGGTATAAACATAGTTGGTATGTTCTTTATATGGGATATTATCAGCAGGCGTTTAAATACAAGGGAACTTAGTAACCTGGGCGGGATAGCCAAGGTAGCCCCCAAATTTTCAATAGCATTTTTAATTATTGTGCTGGGTACTGTGGCACTGCCGCTAACCAATGGTTTTGTTGGCGAGTTCTTATTATTGAGCAGCGTTTTCCAATGGAATATATGGATGCTTGCCGCGGCAGGTTCAACCATGATATTCGGAGCCGTTTACATGCTGCGTATGTATAAAAAGGTAATGCAGGGCCCAACGAACGATTTGACTATTACTTTTACAGATATAAGCGGTTCAGAAACATTGGCGCTTTCTATCATTTGTGCTTTAATAATAATCATCGGTATTTATCCACAGCCAATCCTCCACATATCGGAGTCGGCGGTTCATGCCCTTGTTAATTCAGTTAATGCTAAATTTCCGCAACTAAAATAATGAATACGTTAATTATCATATCCGTTTTACCTATAGTGCTTTTGTATTTAGGTTTATATAAGGCTCAAAAGGCTTTGTTACCGGTTACTATTATTGGGTTGCTGACAGGTTTGGGTTTTGCCTTTGCACAATGGGATACTAATGCACAGCCTATTTACCATGGCATGATGTTGTTCGATAATTTCGCTATCTCATTTTCAGCAGTCACTATAATAACAACCATCCTCATTATATTTCTATCAAGGGGTTATTTTGAAAAAATAAGCAATCACATTGCCGAATATTATGCAATTATCCTGTTTGCGCTGGCAGGTATTATAGTTATGGTTTCGTTCTATAACCTCACTATGATGTTCATCGGGATTGAGATCATGTCTGTTAGCTTATATATTTTAGCGGGTATAAAAAAGAGCGATTTCGCCTCGAACGAAGCTGCTTTAAAATACTTCCTGATGGGAGCTTTCTCAACAGGGTTTTTATTGTTCGGTATTACTTTAATATATGGCGCATCAGGCTCGTTCAACCTCGAAGCCATCCGTAACTGGGTTGTAGAAAATCCGCATGCTATCAACCCCATGTTTTATGCAGGTATCCTGTTAATTATTGTTGGTCTTTGCTTTAAAGTTGGGGCTGCGCCTTTTCATTTCTGGACACCTGACGTATACGAAGGTTCACCAACGCTGATCACTGCATTTATGTCGACAGCGGTAAAGACAGCCGGATTTGCAGCATTTTTACGCTTATTCGATGCCTGCTTTTCTACTTTGTCTGAATTTTGGACTCCTGTATTATTGGTAATTACCGTTATCACCTTGTTTATAGGTAATATAACTGCTCTTTATCAGCATAGCTTTAAACGGATGCTGGCATTCTCAAGCATCTCGCATGCAGGTTACCTGCTATTTGCTATAGTAGCCTTAGGAGCAACTTCAGGCAGCTCAGTGTTGGTTTATGCAACGGCTTATTCCATAGCATCTATTATTGCGTTTGGTGCATTGATACTGGTTCAGCAGCAATCAGGCAGCGATAACTTCGAAAGCTTTAACGGCCTTTCAAAAAAGAACCCTTTCCTGGCACTTGTATTAACTATTGCTATGCTTTCATTAGCAGGTATCCCGTTAACCGCAGGTTTTATAGGTAAGTTCTTTATGTTCTCAACCGCTTTAAAGCATTACCAGGTTTGGTTGGTTATATTGGCGGTGGTTAACGCAATCATCAGTATATTCTATTACTTCAGGGTAATTGTTGCTATGTATTTCCGCGATGCTGAGCGTACAGAGCTTGTTGTTCCGGTTTATTATAAACTGGTGCTCGGTTTCTCGGCAGTAGCTACTATCCTGATAGGCGTTTATCCTGATCTTCTTTCCAAATTCTTTTAATCTGTAACATTAGCATTACAAATTGATTTAATATTTGTAGCTTTACGGATATAGTGAATGGACAATTTTTGGGAATACCTTCAAAATTTAACGGACGCTCAATCCATCATAAGCTTTGGCTTTTGCTTTCTGCTTATTGTTGTATTTGCTGAAACCGGCCTGTTTTTCGGTTTTTTTCTACCGGGAGACTATCTTTTATTCATGTCGGGCCTTTTATGTTCAAGCGGCAGGCTCAATGTATCTATCTATACATTGGTTCTTTCGCTCATAGCAGCCGGTATTTTAGGTAATTATACCGGGTATTGGTTTGGTTATCGTACAGGGCCGAAACTGTTCAACAAAAACAATTCTTTATTCTTTAAACAACGCTATGTAAAGCTGGCAGAAGAGTTTTACACCAAATATGGTGGCATGGCATTGGTTTTAGGCAGATTTTTCCCAATAATTAGAACTTTTGCACCTATCTTTGCAGGTGTTGTAAAAGTTGACCTGAGAAAATTCACACTTTATAACTTTATCGGCAGCTTTGCCTGGGTGAACACCTTTACCTTAACCGGGTATTTCCTGGGCAGAAGATATCCGCAGATAAAAGATTATATGGAGTACATCATTCTCGGATTGATTGTAATTACAACAATTCCGCTTATTGTGGCTTTTATAAAGCAGGCCTTAAATAAGCGAAATGTTAAAGAGTTAAAATAGAATTTAAATGAGTACACAACATCCTTGGCACCAGGTTTCGCCTGGTGATAATATTCCTGAAATTGTAAATGCTATAATTGAAATACCAAAAGGTTCAAAAGCAAAATATGAAATTGATAAAGAGTCGGGTTTGCTAAAGCTCGATCGTGTTTTGTTTTCATCAGTAATGTACCCGGCAAACTACGGTTTTATCCCGCAAACGTATTGCGATGACCATGACCCGCTCGACATACTGGTGCTTTGCTCAATTGATGTTTTCCCAATGGCTATCATTGAGGCAAAAGTGGTGGGTGTGATGCACATGGTTGACAATGGTGAGCAGGATGATAAGATAATAGCTGTAGCAAAAAACGATATGTCGGTAAATTATATTAACGACCTTGCTGAGCTGCCGCCACATGCTATGACTGAGATTGTACGTTTTTTTAAAGACTACAAAAAACTGGAAGGTAAGAACGTAACCATTGAACATTTACTGGGTGTACGTTATGCGCATAAAGTAATTAACGAGAGTTTGGAATTGTATAAGTCTACTTTTCCTGTTTATCAATAAATAATGTATGGACCCTGGGCATGAAATAAACGGTTTATATATTTTACTTACCTTTTTCCTGGTGTTGCTTAACGGCTTTTTTGTGGCTGCGGAGTTTGCTATGGTTAGGGTTCGCGGGTCACAAATAGAGCTTAAAGTAAAATCAGGTAGCCGCATGGCTAAACTTACCCGTAGCATTATGGGTAACCTTGATGGGTACCTGGCTGCTACACAGTTAGGTATCACCATTGCCTCGCTGGCATTGGGTGTAATAGGCGAGGGGGTGTTTACCAATATCGTTTTATACATTTTCCAGTTATTGGGCATTTCAATCACCTCACACCTGGTAATAAATATCGGCCAGGTGCTGGCATTTATCTTCATAACCTTTATAAGTATAATTTTTGGCGAGCTTGCCCCTAAAAACATTGCTATACAGCGTTCTATGCGTACTGCCCTGGCGGTGTCGGCGCCTTTGAGGGTGTTTTTTATCATATTCAGGCCTATCATAACTGTTTTAAATTATTTTGCTACAGCAATTTTAAGGATGATGGGTATTAAGCATATCGAAGGCGAATCGCATCATAGTTCCGAAGAATTACAATACCTGCTCGAACAGGGAAAAGAAACAGGGGCACTCGATTCTAACGAGCATGAACTGATCCAGAATGTGTTTGAGTTTAACGAACGTGTAGTTAAAAACATAATGGTGCCCCGCACCAAAATATCAGGCGTAGATATAAATACTGAAAAAAACGAATTGCTCCAGATAGTAATAACTGAAGGTTATTCCCGCATCCCTGTTTACGACGATGTTATTGATAAGATTATCGGTATAGTACATGCCAAAGATATTTTACCCCTGCTGGCCCGTAATGAGGATATTATTTTGAAGGATATTATCCGCAAACCTTATTTTATACCTGAAACAAAAAAGATAAACGATCTGATGGCTGAGCTACAGCAAAAACGTATCCAGATAGCCATTGTATTGGATGAATTCGGCGGAACAGCAGGTATGGTAACATTGGAGGATATTGTTGAAGAGCTGGTTGGCGAGATCCAGGATGAATATGATGAAGAAAAGCCGATAGTTGAAAAAATCAATGAGCGTGAGTTTGTTGTAAATGCTCTTGCCCCTATATACGATGTAAATGGCCATTTACCACATGACCTGCCTGAGGATGGTGATTTTGATACAGTATCTGGCTGGCTGGGTGATATTTTTGGTAAAATCCCCGATGTTGGCGAACAAAAAGAATCGAACGGATATAACATCACCGTACTAAAAAAATCAGACCAGAACATTGAATCAGTTAAACTGGAACTACTGATAAACGAAGAAGATGCTGTAGATTTGCATTGAGAAAAGAGTCCATAGACGATAGACCATAGTCCACAGCCGAAGGTATTGGGTAATTAATTGGGCATTAATTCGGATATTTGATTTATACCTTTTAGCTTTACGCTTTCGGCTTTTTGCTCAAATATGCAGCTTTTTTATACACCTGATATTGCCCCCTCACACACCCAGTATTTTCTGAGCGAAGAAGAGAGCAAACATGCTATAAGAGTAATGCGTCTTGAAAAGGGAGATAAAGTACAATTAATCGATGGTAAAGGTGGCTTGTATATGGCAAGTATATTGGATCCTCATCCAAAAAGAACCATACTTCAGGTAAACTCAGTTACTACAGCATTTAATAAACGAAACCACTACCTGCATATAGCCATTGCTCCTACAAAAAATTTTGAACGCACGGAGTGGTTTTTAGAAAAAGCAACCGAGATAGGTATTGATGAAATCTCTCTCATTATTTGCCAGCGTTCCGAGCGTAAAGAGGCTAAAGTTGAACGGTTGAATAAGATTATAACCTCCGCAATAAAACAATCAATCAAAGCATATCATCCCATTTTAAACGAAGCGGTAAGTTTTAACCAGTTATTGGCAAAACCATTCAACGGGCAAAAATTTATAGCACATTGCGAAAACGGCAACAAAGCAAACCTGCGCGATACATTAATTACCAAAGGCAATTATTTAATATTGATAGGCCCCGAAGGCGATTTTACCCCAACTGAAATTAGCGATGCTTTAAATAATGATTTTAAAGCCATAACTTTAGGAGAAAGTCGTTTAAGAACTGAGACAGCTGCTTTGGAAGCTTGCTTCGAGGTGAACTTTTTGAATAGGGTTAGTTGATTATAGGTAGCTTTATAGCGATGTATTTAAACCGGAATAATAAAAATGTGTCATGCTGAATTTATTTCAGCACCTCACGCGTTAAGTGTACGACTATGCACACGGAAATGTCCTGTGAGATGCCGAAATAAATTCGGCATGACGGGTTTAGGTTTTAAGATTCATCATTATTTAACAGGCTAAACTGATTATATGAAAAAACTTGTTTACGCAATTTGCACTTTTTTCTTACTGATCTCAATCAGTAGTTTCAATGCGCCTACCTATAAAATGGCCAAGCTTAAATATAACGGCGGAGGCGATTGGTATGGCGACCGTACTGCCCTGCCAAATCTAATAAAATTTTGTAATGATAACCTGAAAACAAATTTTCAGCCAGAGGATGAAGTTGTAGAAGTTGGCAGCGCCGAGATATTTAACTATCCATTTATATTTATGACCGGGCACGGAAACGTTATATTCTCTGACCAGGATGTACGTAACCTGCGTAAATATTTAACAGGGGGAGGCTTTCTGCATATCGACGATAATTATGGGCTCGATCAGTTTATCCGCCCGCAAATGAAGAAGGTATTTCCGGAGCTTGATTTTGTTGAGCTGCCACTTAA
>Ga0206904_1130_pt1 | contig 18466 bp, 20 predicted proteins | sample Alteio_BWOrgHeat_42_FD_152981 | JGI IMG/M metagenome (GOLD analysis project Ga0206904, IMG submission 152981) | Enriched cells from forest soil in Barre Woods Harvard Forest LTER site, Petersham, Massachusetts, United States -... | ecosystem: Environmental > Terrestrial > Soil > Temperate forest >...
GAGTGCCCAGCTATCTTTAAAAGGCTTGATGTTGCGTTTGATCAACAGCACAGACAAACCCTCTTTGGAAGTATATCCAAATACTACGGCATCAACAGCTACTTTAATATTTTGCATGGCTGGCATGTTGCAAAGTTATCAATCTGCGCAAAGCAGGCAAGTAAAGCTTAATTGTATATTTTATGGTGAATTAAATTAAAATTATATCTTTGCATCCAATTCCTGATTTGTTAATCTTTTAAATATCAAGGAATCATGACAGAGCTACGCTACATATCGCCCCTTTCGCTCATTGCCTAATTAGGCAGGCAAACCCTGTGTTTTATTGAAATTAAGTTAAGTCACTTTGGTGGCCGTGCTGATTGTTTTTGCCTACCGAATTAATTTATTGGGTTTTTGTTGAGCGCTTTTTAAAGGGTATATCCTTACTCAAGGACGAAACGGAGATTCAATAACATTTCAAAGCAAAATTAAATACCAAGTGTGATGAACACACATGAATGGCCGCGCTGTATCAAATCGGCACGGCGCAAAAGGCGGCTCGTTAAAACAGATCGAGATAAGCAGTTAATTCAACTGGACAAACGGCGCGATGAACTATGGGAGCAAAAAAGGCTTTTGCCAATGGTTGCGCTTGAACATCCGTACCAACGTGGCTGGAAACGTTTTTTCGTATTGCGTGACGATGTAAAGCATAGCCCAAGGAAGGACTTTTATGAGGCGTTGTTACCGAAGATCAATACAGTTGAATATCATCAGGACAGATCCTTCAAACGGAAAAAGCGACGTAAACAGCGTTACGTATACCATGTAAAAGCGCAGATGCTGCGTGAATTATCTCAGCATAGCTGGAATATAAACAGGATAAACTTAACCGAAGAGGAAAAGGTTTGCTTTACCCGTATCGAAACATTCGATGTTAAAACTTACCGTACAGAGGTTAAATACGTTTTTGCCGAACCCTGGCGATATGTGCTAAAGATAGCGCCACACATTGTTACGCATATCAAATTGATGGACGCGGATATTGAAAGGGAGCTATCGTACATAAATGATCATATTGATAACAACCACTTGTGGCCGCGCATTAACCTGTTAACCCGTGGCCGGAGTTATCGTTGGAAAGACGAGTTTAACGAGCGACCAAAATACATTAACAAATTAAAAAACCTACCCAGGTATGCTGATAAAGAAGCATACCTGGAATTAGAAACATAACCCACATGGGCAATTTAAGAACAAAAGATTTAAGTAAAATAGGTTATCATAATGATCAGCTGCGAAGCCTGGTTATTGGCATAGCCTCTAAAAATTTCAAACACCACAGCAAGCAGCAATTGCTTGACCTGCTGGTGAGTATTAAGAACGATCCGGGCGCCTATCTGGATGACGAATTAACAAGCAAGATAGCCGAAAAGGTGATCGGCAAAACGGATGCGCCATTGTTTAAAACGTTTGAACTGCGCGATCAACCGGTGTATTGTAAAACCTATGGTGGCAAGGGTATTGAGCAGTCGGCCAAAAAGCAAATGGAGCTGGCTAACCTGTTGCCTGTAAGCGTACAAGGTGCATTAATGCCCGATGCGCATATGGGTTTTGGTTTGCCTATTGGTGGTGTGCTGGCTACGGATAACGCGGTAATCCCATATGCAGTAGGTATGGATATCGGCTGCCGTATGGCGCTTTCAATTATTGACGAAAGCGACGGCTTCTTGAAACGGTTTGAATACCAGATCAAGCAAGCTTTAAAAAACCACACCCATTTTGGTATGGAAGGCGGTTTGGAAGTAAGACAGGAACATGAAGTGCTGGATAGCCCGGTATTTAATGAGATCCCATTTCTGAAACCGTTGCGCAGTAAAGCAGTAAGGCAATTAGGCACATCGGGCAACGGCAACCACTTTGTAGAATTTGGCGAGATTGAATTGTTGGCTGATAATACCTTAAGCTTGCCGGCTAAAAAGTACACGGCCTTGTTAACGCATTCAGGTAGTCGTGGTTTAGGCTCGGCAATAGCAAGGCATTATACGCAGATCGCCATGAATACTTGTAAGCTGCCGCGCCATGCACAACAACTGGCCTGGCTGGATATGAATAGCGAGGCTGGCCAGGAATATTGGTTAACTATGACCCTCGCCGGAGATTATGCCAAAGCTTGTCACGAGCGTATCCACGCCAACCTTTTAAAGGTTTTAGGTTTGAAAGCATTGCATGTGGTAGATAATCACCACAACTTTGCCTGGAAAGATCAACTGGCAGATGGCCGCAATGTGATTATCCATCGCAAGGGTGCCACACCTGCGCATAAAGGCGAGTTAGGTATTATTCCTGGCAGCATGACCACACCGGCTTACCTGGTATCGGGCAAAGGAACCAGTGATGCTTTAAACTCTGCATCACACGGTGCCGGTCGGGCAATGAGCAGGCAAAAGGCTAAGGATAGTATGACGGTGTCGGCCATGAAAAAAATACTGAGCAATGCGGGTGTAACTCTAATTGGCGGCACGGTTGAAGAAAATCCTTTGGCTTACAAAGACATCGAAAATGTAATAGCTGCTCAAAGCGACCTGGTTGATATCCAGGGCAAGTTTTATCCACGTATTGTTAGAATGAATAAGGAGTAATGATGAAAAAGATGATACAGATCACTTCAGGTAAAGGCCCGGCAGAATGCTACCGGGTTGTAGCCTGCGTGCAAAGCCTGATGATGAAGCAGGCTAAACAGCAAGCCATTCAAATTGAAGTACTGGAAAACAAGGCCGGCGAATTAAACGGCACCTTACTATCTGCAACCATGATGGCAACCGGCCACAACCTGGATGCATTTGTAAAGGAATGGACTGGCACCATACAATGGATAGCGCAAAGCCCATATCGTAAATACCATAAGCGCAAAAACTGGTTTGTCGGCGTAGCAGCTTTTGATGTGAAAGAACTGATGCAATGGAACCCTAAAGATGTAAAGCTGGAAACCTGCCGTTCATCCGGTCCAGGTGGACAAAACGTGAACAAGGTAGAAACCGCAGTGTGGGGAACGCATTTGCCGTCGGGCTTACAAGTAATGGCGATGGATACCCGATCACAGTTAGAAAACAAAAAGCTTTGCCTGGCCCGGCTGGAAACCAAAATAATGGTTTGGCAAACAGAACAACTGATGGCGCAACAGCAGAGCCAATGGCAGGAGCATAACGCCCTCGAGCGAGGGAATCCGGTTAAAACGATAAAGGCCGAACTGTTTTAACCATTGATATTATTCAGACTGAAAACAGACCGTCTCATAAATTTTATGAGGCGGTTTTTTATTGAATTTTTGGGCAGACCAAAAGACCAACCGACTTAGTTACTACTTTAAACAGGGCGTTACATCTAGGGAACGCCCCAATTTTGACTTTTCAAAAAAACATAGTAAATTAGTTTCTGTAAATCAGAAACGATGATTTTTGCGCCACTATAAGGTGGTTATCCTGAAAGTCTCATAATCTTTTGGTCCCTGGTTTGAGCCCAGGTGGGCGCACTTCAGAAGGGATTCGCAAATTGCGAGTCCCTTTTTGCATTTGGTTTTCAGTTTTATATATTTTTAAGCTTTCTATAAGCTTGATTTCCCTAAGAGTTGTGATCAATCTTTTTAGCGACAACGGAATTATAAATATCTTCAAATTTTTCTCCCTTATGTTCCTGAAATAAGGCAGAGAATTTTTGCTCTACATTCTTAAGCAATTTAACACACAATTCTTTATCGTCTTGCTCCATATCAAAAAGGAGCATTTTTGCTACTTTTCCTATTTGCATCCTGCTACATTCTAATGCATTCTCTCCTTCAGGGGTCAATATCAATCTTTTTGCACGTTTATCCTCCTTGTCAGGGTATTCCCTGATAAAACCTTTTTTGATTAACCTTCCCAGCATATCTGTGCCACTGGAAAGTTCCAGCAGCATAGAATAAATTACTTCCGTTTTTTTTGGATTTTTTTCCTTATAAATAGCCAGCAAAATACCGAACTCTTCCAACTGGCTGACCCCGGTACCTGCAAATGCAGTGTAGGCGTAAACCATATTCATCCTGGTAATTCTACCCAAAATTTTTAGCAACAGGCCGTCTATATATTCCGGGATTGCACCGCCAACTAGAGTATTTTTATTTTCTATCTCACGTTTGTGAATCAGTTGATAACGGCAAAAATCGTTAATATCACCATCCGGATGTTTCTTTTCAAAATCAGCCCAGGCATTTACAAGTTCAACGGTTTTATTCATGTTTATTTTTCTTTGCGATAAAAGTTATAGTCCAAAACAGTAGATTAAAAGGGGTTGGATTGACTTTAATTCGTTTTCGTTATAAAAATAAATAAAATACTTCGAATATATTATTTATTTCAAAATAGTAATATATTTACCAAATAAACATCGCAAACGAAGTAATTATGAAAAAAATAATTGTATTTGGCGCATCCGGTGGTATCGGAACCGAGGTTGTGAAACAAGCGCTGGAAGCAGGGTACCGGGTGACAGCACTGGTCAGGAGCCCGGAAAAGTTCACCTTGATACATCCCTATCCGCTGGTTAAACAAGGCGACGTCATGCTTACAGGTTCCCTCGATGAAGTCATTGGGGGGCAAGACATTGTTATCTCCGCTCTTGGCAACCGCAGTACGCAGCCAACAACACTATACTCCGTCGGAATCAGAAATATTTTAGGCGCCATGCAGAAAAAAAACGTACAGCGACTTATTTGTATATCGGCAGGAGGTTTAGATGTAAACCCGAAGGCCAGCTTATTTGTCAGACTGCTTACAAAATATGTCCTTCGGATATTAAAAGAACCGTATAACGATTTACGTATAATGGAAACATTGGTACAGCAAAGCAACATTAATTACACGATCATACGTCCTTCCAGGCTTTTAGATAAACCGATGACAGGCAAGTACAGGACCGGAATCAACAACAATATTACGAAACCGTTTAGCATTGCACGAGCAGATGTAGCCCATTTCATTGTGAATCATATCAATGATAACTCAATATTTAAGTTGACAACAGCAATTTCTTATTAACATTAAAAAGATCACATCATGAACAAATTTGCACAACCCTTTGCCTTGCTTACAACAGGTTTACTGGCAGGCGTATATTACTACGGATACTTTACTGTTATACCTGCTTTCTACGAAGTACCGTTAAAAGTCCATTTAGAATATAGGGTGGCATTGATGAATCATAATTCGTTTTATGTACAGTCACTTACAGCAGCAGCCATTCTTGGACCTTTATGGCTGGCTATTTCTGCAAGGCAAACCCACAGGGTAAGGAATTGGGCTATTTTCGCCGCCGTAGTTGCTTTACTTTCTATACTTACTACCCGTTTCGGAAATGTTCCCATCAACCGGATGATACGCATTTGGGAAGCTGGACAACCGCCAGCTAACTGGCATGATATACTCAATCAATGGGTCATCTTCAATAATATCCGAACGTTTTTTGCGCTGGCCAGCTTTGTATTTCTATTGGTTGCATCTCAATTAAATAAACGGGTTGCGCCTGTACAATGACATAGGTATAGCCATAGCTTTATTATCGTGTGAAAAGGTCTTTTATTATTGATCCTCGATTCAAGCGTTAATTTTTATATGAATAATGAGGCTAATACCTTCAAAATTTTTATTAAACAATTCGAGAAATATACACTTGGGCGCACAAACGGCCTTAACGATATCGTTAAGGCCGTTTTCTATTTTAGTCAATTTTTAAAACTGCATTTAAAGCAAATAGAGGTACATTTTGGTTCGGGCACAATGAGATTTATCGCTCAATAATATACCGATTATTTATATCAACATTATCATTTTTGAACTTGCCCTTTTTATATATGAAAAATAATTACGCCCTAATTTAATGAGTTGGTCTTCCATTTAACAGTCAGGTCAGAAACCACAAGAAGATTTTTTATGCGTCTATAAGGAATCCTTTCATTCTTTTAAACTGTACTCCACAAAATATAGAAAATGAATTTTTAAAACTTTAAGATAATAATTTTGTATACGTAAGGAGATAAAACTATGGCAAAAAACAAATTACTAAGAATGGACAATGTCGGCATCGTTGTAGAATCACTCGATGACGCCATCTCTTTTTTCACGGAGATAGGCCTGAAGCTCGAAGGGCGGGCCACAATAGAAGGTGAATGGGCTGGCCGCGTTACCGGACTGGGTTCTCAGAGCGTAGAGATTGCTATGATGGTTACCCCCGATGGCCACAGCCGGCTCGAGATTTCTAGATTTCTCACCCCGCCTACTATCTCAGATCACCGTGCTGCCCCTGTAAACGCTCTAGGCTACCTGCGCGTCATGTTCACTGTTGAAAACATTGACGAGATGGTATCCAGGCTCATCAAGCATGGCGCTCAGCTCGTTGGCGAAGTGGTTCAGTATGAGAACTCATATAAGCTCTGCTACATTCGCGGAACGGAAGGACTTCTAATCGGGTTGGCAGAACAACTCGAAAGTAAATGAGTTGTGAATGTTCCTTCTCAGCAGGGCCTGTCAGAGACGACCTTGTGCACAATGTTTGTTTGACGAGGAAATATTTCATTCACTCTGTGGCTATTTGCGCTTATCATTGCCTATCAAGACTATCGCGCCTAAAATGAAAATGTAACGCAGGGTCATCTGTAACAGACCCTGCGGGAACAGAAGGCTATTTTTAGTTTTTGACATTTCTTTGAACCTGCGCTTAAGGCAAATAAAGGCACTTTTGGGTTCTATGCCTCTAATAAATCTATTGGGGCAACGAAGCAGATTTATCTAAAAATTTTTTTAGTCTTTCAATTCCTTCAGATAGGCCGGGTAGTCTGTTATCATTAATGCTTCCCATGTAGTCCGTTGGCCCAGGATCTGATCACGCATATCAGGCCACACTGTTCCCATTGCACCGACCCTTTTTTTGAGTTCGCCAAGATCGATATCCCGGCAATAAATAGAAGAGCCCGGTTGCTGTTTCCACGACTGGGTGATGGGGCCAATATCAAAAGAGTCGAAGCCTAATTCGTCTACCAGTTTAAAAACAACATCCTTTGATTTAAGGTTATCACCTGAAACAGCTATAGCGATGCGACCTTTTTCACCTTTAGGTCGGCCCAGGTCCTTTATGCTGGTCGCAAGAATGGAGTTAAATACTTTAACGACAGGAAAACCCAATTGCTGTTGCACCCACAGGCTATCTATCCCGCTTTTGTCAAGTTCGGTTATATGTCCGTCGCGAATATTTGGATAATAATTTCCAGTTTCAATTATAACCACATCTTCAGGCAGTTGTTCAAACAAACCTTTAGGAAGATCCGGGATACTTTTTTGAGGGAGTGCGATAATGATCACTTCTTTGTTTTGTGCCGCTTCTTCTACAGTAGCTGCTTCAGCCCCAATTTCTCCGGCAAGCTGTTTCAACGAAGCAGGTCCTCTTGAATTAGCTATAGAAACAGAGTATCCCAGTTTAACAAACTTTGATGCCAGCAAACTTCCCAGTTCGCCCGACCCTATAATCCCAATGTTCATAGCCGTTTTAGTTTTGCTGTAATTCTTCTTTCGCGTTCGGCTGGCCTTTTCCTGTAGTGATCAGGTCTTTTAAACTGCCATTAATATAGCTGGTCCAGGCATTAAAGCAAACATCATAACATTCATAGGCCTGGGTCAAGCCCCGGTGCGTGAAACGGAGCTGGGTTTTGCCATCTTTTTCGGAGATCTCGAACTCGATCTTTGTACCGACCCACTCTGTTTGATCTTTGGTGAAGCTAAAATAGTTTTCAAGGCAAAGCCAAACTACTTTTTTGTCGGGTATAACCTCTATTAATCTCATAGTACATTTGTGCAAGTCCCAGCGTTGGTAAGTAAACTCATCATTGAGCTGACCGGTACCACCGTCAATTCTTTCTGACCACCATCCGCGTACATTATTAACTGCGTTAAATACTTCGTTCGGAGTTTGATCTACCGAAAAACTGGTGCTAAAATCTGGTGTCTTCATTCTGTTGATTTTTTAATTTGATAATTTGTTATTTAATAAGTTCTTTAATTTTTCAGCTTGATTATGTAACTTCAAAGTTACTCAATAAAAACGTAACTTACAAGTTACACGATGTTTCAAAAAAAAATTTCCTAAAGTGTCGGTCCTTTTCATAAAAAGAGTCGTTCAAGCTCCAGGTAACCACCGCTGTGTACAGTTCCATTTCTGACGACAGCGTAAACGCTTTTACACCCTCATAGTTAACAGTCTGGTTTTTAGCAGAGACGAGTGAAGGATATTGAGCAGTGTCTCAGTTTGAAATTTAATTTTCACTTGTAGCCTTAACCCCGTATCGTATTGCAGCTTCAAGTATGTTAATGTTTATATCTTTTAAATTTTTGAACTTAATGCAATACCCGGTTACGCTCGCCTTACCTATTTCTTTTCCAAACGTTTGGGCTAAATATGTCTTATCCGCGATACCGAGGACATAGACAGAGATTCCGGATGTATTTGCACTTAAACCAATTTGAAAAAAGTCTCTGGTCTTTCCATCGGCGTATTTTATGGTGTAAAACCCATAACCTATATTAGGGTTACTAACCGTTTTATTTTCGCTGTTTTTACCGTTGTCGAACCATAATTTACAACCTGGTAAAATTTGAAGTATGCGATTGTGCAACCCCTGCAGATCACTGCGCTTTGGTTCTGGCTGGTTGGTAATATACTCTTTGATCTGTTCTTGTATGTCCATATGAGATATTGAATTATGGGTTACTCACTTTGCCTTTTCAAATTTCGTTTTATTTTTAATTATACACTAATTCATTTTTTTCACCTTCTTTCGAAAGAATTTTCCACTTTTCTTTGGTTCAGATGTTATAATTAACTTTGAACTGATTATGAATGACATTCAAAACAGGGAAGATATTTCGGTTTTAATAAACAGCTTTTATTTAAAAGTAATGACAGATCCTATTATTGGGCATTTCTTCACCGAAACGAATTTCTCTTTAGAAACACATATACCCGTTATGATCTCATTTTGGGAGTCGATACTTTTTAAAGTGCCTTCTTATTCTGGCAATCCCATGATCAAACATATAGCGTTGAACAAAATCTTTCGGATGCAGGAACAGCATTTCGCTACGTGGCTGGTGCTATGGGAAAGCAATTTACATTCACACTTTACAGGGCCGATAGCACAAGAGGCCATAATTCGCGCCAGATCTATTGCACAAATTATGGAAGCGAAAATTGGGTTAACCAGTTAGTTCAGTAACAATTTAAGAAAGTTTCCTCCTTTTTACTTCCTTAACAATTAAGCTTAGTTCACGGCTCATTTGCCCGGCAATTGCAGTATTTTCCTGTGCCCTCCTGAATAAGTATGGCAGAACTGCTTTTATAGGCCCGTAAGGAACATATTTGGCTACATTATATTGTGAGTGGGCCAGATTAAAGCTTAGGTTATCGCTCATGCCCAGCAATTGCGAAAAGTACACATGTGGATTTTTATGATCGATATTCTTTTTATCCAGAAGCTCGGCAAGCAAACGACAACTTTCTTCGTTATGCGTACCCGCAACAAAGGCAATTGCATCTATGTGATCAGTACAGTAATCCAAGGCAGCGTCATAGTCCTTATCTGCAGATTGTTTATCGGGCTGAATTGGCGATAGGTAACCCTTTTCCTCTGCACGTTTGCGTTCCTTCTCCATATAAGCTCCGCGCACAAGCTTTGCGCCTAATATAAATCCGGATTTCACAGCAACCTGATGATCGTCTTTTATAGATTGCAGCTTATCGTGCCTGTATAATTGGTAAGTGTTATATACTATAGCTTTCTGCTTATTAAAACGCTGCATCATATCTAAAGCCAAACCATCAATAGTTTCCTGTATCCAGCTTTCCTCAGCATCTATCATTACAGGGATGTTTTTCGCGTGCGCCTTTTCACAAATTGCCAGGACTCTTGCCTGTACTTTTTCCCATTCGGCCTGCTCATCATTAGTCAGCGATGCTTTTTCATCCAGTTTTTCAAGTAACGAAAAACGGCCTACCCCGGTAATTTTAAATACAGTTATGGGTACTGCTTTATCAGTTGCAGCTCTTTCAATGGTGCGGATAATTTCATCGTGGGTGTTATCAAAAACATGTTCGTCATCTTCCCCCTCTATAGAATAATCCAATATGGTGCCTACACCTCCCCTATTAAGATTTTCAATTGTTTTATCACATTCGGCAATAGTTTCACCGCCGCAGAAGTGTTTAAATATAGTGGCCTTTATTATTCCCTTTATGGGCAGGCCGATTTTTATGGCGAAATTAGTAACCGGGGGGCCTATCTTCACTAAAAAATTAACGTTAATTACCTTGAACAGCCAGTATGCACGCTTAAGGTCGGAATTTGAAGAATGACGGAAAGCTATCTCCGTATCTTCGAAAGATAAATTATTTTTTTCGCTCATGGTCAGTTATCTGTGGTTCATGGCATGGTATTCCTAATCAATGGTGTTACCATCAACTACGATCCATGAACCAACGCGCAAAATTATAAATTGCAAGCCAAATATCTCATTATTCGTCGAATAGTTTATTTTTGCTGCCTCATGATAGAATTTAAAGTAACCGGAGATTATATCCCCATGATCCAATTACTAAAGGCGACCAACCTTGTACAAACCGGCGGCGAAGCGCAAATAGTTGTAAATGAGGGCGAAGTAATGTATAATGGCCAGGTAGATTACCGCAAACGCCTGAAAGTAAAAAAGGGTGATACTGTTGAATTTAGAGGTGAAACTATCAGGGTTATATAACTATGAAAACCATACAAAGCGATAATTATCCCATATATTTTGAGAATAGCTTAACCGAATTAGCAAAATTTGTTAAAGAAGGCAAGTATTCAAGGTCGTTTATTTTGACTGATGAGCATACTGCTGTACACTGTTTACCATTGGTACAAGCGCAGTTTGACGGTGATGAAAACTTTGACATTATTGAAGTAAATGCCGGGGAAGAAAGCAAGACTATTGATTTTTGTATCGGCATATGGAAAATGCTGATAGATTTTGAAGCCGACCGTAAAAGCCTGCTGATAAATTTAGGTGGGGGTGTAATCACCGATATGGGTGGCTTTGCAGCATCCACCTTTAAACGCGGAATCGATTTTGTGCATGTACCTACAACCTTATTATCACAGGTAGATGCTTCCGTTGGCGGAAAAACGGGGATTGATCTTGATAATATAAAAAACATCATTGGCACCTTTACACAGCCAAAAGCTGTATTTATTGATGCTGCATTTTTAAATACACTGCCAGCAAGACAAATATTATCGGGCACTGCCGAAATGCTTAAACATGGCCTGATAACTGATGCGGCTTATTGGGATGCGTTAAAAAACAGTGATCTAAGCAAACCAACCGATGAATTGATTCATTGGTCGGTAGAGATAAAGAATAAAGTGGTAATTGAAGACCCAACCGAAAAAGGTATTCGCAAGGCACTTAATTTTGGGCATACTGTTGGCCATGCGGTGGAAACCAATTCGCTGGTTAACGATAAGCACCCATTGACACATGGTGAGGCTATAGCTTTAGGTATGATCTGCGAAGCTTATCTTTCTCATAAAAAAACAGGTTTGAGCAATGGAGAACTGGCAGAGATTGTTAAAGTAATTGGCGATCTATATCCAAAATATAACCTGGCCGAAACCAATTTTGAAACACTATGTTCAATAATGTTAAAAGATAAAAAGAACCAAAACGGTAAAATAAATTGCACATTATTGACAAGCATAGGGCAATGCAGCCTTGACAATATATGTACAGATGCCGAACTTTGCGAAAGTTTGTCGTATTACGCATCATTATAAAATGTTCCATCCCGATCACAGGCAGGAAGCTGCATTAATGCTGGTAGGTTTACTGGTTGTAATGACTATTCTTGAAATGTGGTTCAGCTACCGGGAGAACCGTAAATATTACGAAAAGAGGGATACACTTACCAATATCTATTTAACTACTCTTGCTTTTCTGTTAAATCTGGCGGTTGGCGGCAGCACCTTTTTTATATTAAATTATGCCTGGCGTTTCCGATTTTTTGAAATAAACAATGCTATTCTTTACTGGTTTGTGCTTGTTGTAGTTCAGGACTTTTTGTACTGGGCGCTGCATTATACCGGGCATTATTGCCGCCTGTTTTGGGCTATACATGTTACACATCATTCTTCTGAGCATTTTAATTTCACCACAGGTTTCAGGTCTACAGTTTTTGAGCCGTTGTACAGGGTGTTTTTTTACCTCCCGCTTGCCCTGATGGGTTTTACCGCAGTTGACATTCTTTACGCCTATTTAATTACACAGCTATATGGTAACCTTGTGCATACGCAATATAACATACCGCTGCCCAAATGGTACGGATTAATATTTGTAACACCTTCCCATCACAGGGTGCATCATGCATCGAATGTTCCTTACCTTGATAAAAACATGGGGATGGTTTTAATTATTTGGGACAGAATATTCGGCACTTTTCATGCTGAGGACCTGCCCGAACCTGTTAAATACGGCCTAACCCATCAGCCCCATGATCTTGGGCCTGTAAATATACTTTTCCATGAATGGAAGGCATTATTAGCTGATGTAAAAAAAGCACCTACTTTAAAAACTAAGCTGCAATATTTTTTAAATCCTCCCGGATGGAGTCATGATGGAAGTACCCAAACTGCAAGGATATTGCAAAAGGAATGGGAAGAAACGCATTCGTAAATCATATTTTATCTTTTTTAGCGTGAGCGCGGACACTCACAATTTCTCATAATCAAGCGCGAACGCTTAAATGTGTGAGGCTAAAGCACAAAAAATTGCTGATAGGATCAAATATTAAGTAACTTACATTTGGGTTTATGAGTTATAAGCCTTAAACAAACAAACTATGAAAATTAATTTAGGAAAGTCTCTTTCAAGGGCAGAGATGAAAACAGTTTTAGGTGGTGGTGCCCCACTTTGCTCAGCTAAAGGTCAAAATCCAGAATTTTCTGCTACTGGGAGATGTTGTGAAGGACTTACACCATGTCACCTTTCAGCTGGAACTAATTACACATGTCAACCAGCAGGAACTATATGTTATGTATATCCTTACTAATGCAGTTTGATTATCATAATATGTTAATTGTAACCACCCGTTCAAGCGCGAACCTAAACGGGTGGTTAATCAAACATCCCTTACCTTGATAAAAATAATATACTACTCCATGAATTAAAGGCTTTATTAGCAGATGTAAAAAAGCATTGAATACAACAGGAATTTACATCAAACAATCCTTAAGAGAGCCTGTTCAGGCATAAGTCTTTAATAAGCAATTGACATAATTAAAAACTATTTCGCTTCTGCAATTGTATTTATTTGACCTTTATTTTTCTTAACATAAACGCTATCTATGAAAAAAGTAATTCTGTTTAACATTTTAGGATGTGCACTGACCGTCATAATATTTGCCGGATGCCATTTTAGTGCAGGGGTTAAAAAAGATTTAAAAACAGGCCTTTCAGTATCATACAACGGCTTTGAAGTTAATGAGGTTTATCTTGCCGATAAAGCAGGTAAGCCTTTGCCAAACAATAAAGTTTTTATGGATTCAACATTTTCTATCATAGCTAAAGGTGTTGATAACTACAAACTTAAAGATGGAAAGGCTTATCCGGGTTGTGAGTTAACCATAAAAGATAAAAATGGCAAGGTACTTGGTGGTTCGCCCGATGTTATGGAAGGAATTGCAAAAGATGGTTTGATTCCTAAAAATGCTACTGTACTTTCAGCCATACTTACTCTTCATCATCCATTTGTTGTGGGAGAGACCTATCATGTCGCTGCCCGTTTCTTTGATAAGGAGAACGCAAAAAATGAGTTGAAAGCAGATATCGATATTTTGTTACAATAAAGATACGGGCTAATTAGATTTACTTAAGCCTGTTCAAATTCTACGGTTTGAACAGGCTTAATGAATTATTTATCGCCTGAGACCCCAATTTTTACTTTATAACGGTATCCGTTGGGACTTGAATCTTCTTCTTTTAAAACCTCCTTGGTTTTCTTGGCTATCCAAAAACTTTCAGATCCTGATTTATCAGTATGATTTAATACCCAGCAATCGGTCTTTCTCCCATCACTATCGTAAAGAAAATCACTCCCGGTAACTGTATAGCTAACCTTTTCGGCTTTGCCAAAACCTGGGTCATAGTAATTAATTACAAAGGTCCTGTTTTCCTTATAAGGAAGTAGCTGGTATATGATCAGATCCGCGTGCCAGTTTAGATTATAGTTTTCAAAGGATTGATTAAAGTCTTTTATGGCTATTGATTTAACCGAGTCAGGGATTTCGCCCTTGATTCCTTGATTTTTAAAATCGGCAGTTTTTGTTTCAAAATCAAATTTTATCGACTAGCCTAAGCGTTTCCACCATGATTCATGTAAAATAGTTGAAAAATCCTTTGCATTAAAAATAGACGACGCTGCGTGCATAATTGTATCGCGATCCCATTGTTGGCTTACAAAAATTGCAGGTTTGTTATGGTATTGCTTTGCCTCAACATTAATTTTCACCAATGTTATACGCTGGGCAGGGCTTTGTTTTGTTTGCTGGTTATAAAGAATATAACGATAGCTGCCGGTTTGCAGGGCTTTCATATCCAGATCACCAGCCTTAATATTAATAGTATCTATTGGGCTTGCCATAGATGCCATTGTTATGGATACTAAAAATGATAGAATAAAAATTGATTTCATGATTTACAAGGGCTTTGAGTCTGTAAATCTTTGTTTAATTATTTCCTATGAGAAACAACTTCAACGAGTTTGTAGTTATTTTCAACTGTTAGGGTATTTAGGTTATAAACACGGTTTGTGATCACGATTGATAGCAGGTCTTTTCCTACAAACAGGGAAGAAAAAAATTTCAATTTAGTTAATACAATTTATATTCGTCGGTTAATATTGCCATTCTATCGATACATTTTGCCTATCTGTCGAAACTATAGGGTAATTTTTTTTATTTTTTAGTCTTTTTAATTAACGATTACGCAACATACTTTAAATGTTACGTACACAGTTATACCAATTTTAAAACCTTTAACAGTTTTCACAACTTACTAACGCCACCACAACCACTTGCTATGAGACTCGGGCTGAATCATTTTTATAACACCTCTTAAATACATCTTTTACCGACAATTAAATAACCAACTAAAAATTCAAACCAAAAACTTATGAAGATTAAAAATTTACTTAAATTAAGCTGTACCATCCTTTTATACTTCCTTGTGCTGCCCGCCATGGCGCAGAACAAAGTTGTTACAGGTAAGGTTACAGACTCGAAAGACGGCTCAACGATGCCAGGGGTATCAGTGGGCGTTAAGGGAACAACAATTGGTGTAACTACTAATACAGACGGAAGTTTCAGCCTATCAGTTCCTTCATCAGCAACAACGCTTGTTTTCAGCTTTATTGGATATGATAAGCAGGAAGTTAGCATTACCGATAAATCTTCGGTCAATGTTGCGCTGGTACCCAACAGTACTTCGCTAAACGAAGTAGTAGTAGTAAGCGTAGGCTATGGAACGCAGCGAAAAAAGGATGTTACAGGTGCGATATCCAGCATCAGTTCTAAAGATTTTAACCAGGGCCTGGCAACCAATGGTTTACAGCAGATACAAGGCAAGGTGCCTGGGCTGGTAATAACCAATCCGGGCGGCGATCCAAATGCCTCTCCGGCTGTACGCGTTCGTGGACAAACATCCATTACCGGAAATCAAAACCCTTTAATTGTAATTGACGGGGTAGCACTTGATGACCCTAATCAATTCCGCAATATTCCTCCGGGTGATATAGAGACTATAGACGTGTTAAAAGATGCTTCAGCGACCGCTATTTATGGCGCGCGCGGTTCAAATGGTGTATTACTGGTTACCATGAAAAAGGGAAGGGCAAGTGCGCCTTCTATTACTTATGATGGTTATTATGGCGTGGCCAACCAAAGTAAATATTACGATTTATTAAGTACAAGCCAATATTTAAGCTATGTAAAAAATTTAATAGCGGCTGACCCAAGCATTAACTTAGGCACCTATGACAAAGGAGGAAGTACCGATTGGCAAAAGGCTGTAGTACGCACCGCCCATACACAAAGCAGTGCCGTGTCAATGTCTGGGGGAAGCGGAACCTTTAACTACAGGGCTTCGTTATCTTATTTAAATCAACAAGGTATAGAAATACAAAGCGACAGAAGTGTACTGGGTTTACGTTTTAATGCTGAACAAAAGGCATTAGATAATAAGTTAGATATTACGATGGGGATAACCTATTCAAACATCAGATCAGATGGTTCTAACGATAATGGCGCATCAAATGTTAATTATGACTGGGTGTTTAACACCCCGCCTACTTATCCTTTAAAAAATGCTGATGGGTCTTACTATGGCTATAGTTTAGATTATAATGGGCATAACCCAGTTCAGCATGTAATGGGTACGCTTAACCGGAACTACGAATACCTTACCATAATGAATGCCACTGCAAATTATACAATTATGCCGGGCTTACTTGTGGGTTTAACTGGCTCAACCAGTCCGGATCGTACCCTGGTTCATCATTTTGAGTCTGCATGGCCGGGAGAAGGCAATATCAACAATGGTCATCAGCAACTATATGAAGCTAATTCCTACAAAGGAAATCTTCATATTAATTACGATAAATCTTTTGGGAAGCATTCCATTTCAGCAACAGCTGTTTATGAGTATAATGATTTTTTTACAAATAATTTTTATGCTTACGATGATAATTTTCTTGCTCCTGATGAATTGGATAACAATTTAGGCGCGGGTAATCCTCAAACACAATCAGTAAGTTCGGCTAAGGATGAATATAAGCTTATTTCTTATTTAGCCAGGGTTGCCTATAATTACGATGGAAGGTTTTATGTAACTGCTTCTATACGTCGTGATGGCTCAAGCAAATTTGGGGCAAACCATGAATGGGGTAATTTCCCAGCCGTTGACGTGGCATGGCGGTTAAAAAGGGATGTGCCTTTTTTAAATGACTTTACCTGGATTGATGATATAAAAATAAGGGGTGGTTATGGTGTTACAGGTAACGCTGATGCGATAGGTCCTTATAGTGCGATAGGTTTATACGGAACAGGCAACACTTATTATAATCCTTCTAACAGCGCTTTCCCGTACCCTAAATCGTATGTATTTTCTCAGAACCCGAACCCGGATTTACGATGGGAACAAAAAGGAGGCGTTAATATAGGCATTGATTTTTCGCTGTTCAATAGTCGTTTATCGGGTGATATTGACTATTACAATAACAAAACCACAAACATGCTTTATAACTATAATGTGCCAACACCTCCGTTTTTATATAATTCCATCGAGGCAAATGTGGGCAGTTTAACTAATAAAGGTGTTGATATTGGCTTAACCGGACGCCCGCTAACCGGGCAGGGGCTTAACTGGACAGTAGCTGCTCAAATTGCTTTTGTAAAGACCAGGGTAACTCAGTTATCAGGAACTTATAATGGGTATAGCCTGGTAGCGTCTCAAATAGCCCTTGGCTCTGCTGCGGGCCGTGGTTTATCATCAACTCCTATTACTTATCTTAAACCCGGATATGCGCCAGTTGAATTTTATCTGCCGCATCTTGTGGTTTCCCCGGAGTTCTGGCACCTGTATAATATTTAATACCATCGGCTACTTCAAACCTTATCAGGTCATTACGCCTCCAACCTTCCCACGCAAATTCACGCCCCCGTTCGGCCAAAAGATTTGGCAGAGTTAAATCAGCCATGGTCCACGGCTGATCGTTTGGCAAGGCCCTCTTGCGCACGGCATTAACCAGGCTAAGAGCGTCTCCTGTTGCCCCGCTTCTTATTTCTGCTTCAGCCTTCATCAACATAGCATCAGATAAACGGAAGATCACCCCATCGTTGCTTTGCATGTCTCCGGCTGTACCAGCCTGTGGATAATACTTTATACTCCTGGCGCCCGCATTTCTAAAACTATCAGCAGGATTGCTTAATTCAAGCACGTATGGGCTTAAAACAACAGGCAGTCCGCTTTTAGGGTCTGATAAAGCCACACCTGATGATGAATACTGCTGCCCGATGATCCACATATTTTTCCGGGTATCAGTAGCAGTAAATGATTTGTAAAATGCAGTTGGCGCGCACCAGCCATTATAAGGCTGCCCGGTAAGCCCATAGGTTTGATTGTTAACATAGTTGAGTGTAAACCTGATTATACTCATACCGCCGATATATTGTTTGTCAAACGGCACTACAAATATATTCTCTATCGACCCATCATTAGCAACTGCAAAATTGTCGAGCATGCTTGGCTGCAAGCTGTATTGTCCCGATTTTATTACCATATCTGCTGCAGCAGCGGCTTTGGCCCATTGCGGTGTACCG
>Ga0206904_1131_pt1 | contig 18366 bp, 13 predicted proteins | sample Alteio_BWOrgHeat_42_FD_152981 | JGI IMG/M metagenome (GOLD analysis project Ga0206904, IMG submission 152981) | Enriched cells from forest soil in Barre Woods Harvard Forest LTER site, Petersham, Massachusetts, United States -... | ecosystem: Environmental > Terrestrial > Soil > Temperate forest >...
GGTAGTGGCGTTTGATCGCAGAGGATTCCGTATCGGTTATGGGGGCGGATATTATGATGTCACGCTCGATGCATTACGCCGTAAAAAAAACATCATTGCCATCGGCGTTGCCTTCGCCTGCCAGGAAGTTGCGGAGGTTCCGGCGGAACCATTTGACCACCGGCTTGACGTCATCCTAACGGAAAAAGAAATGCTTGAGTTTACGGATTCTTCCTTATAACCCACTATCGATACATGGAAGAGAGCATTATGAAAACCGTTTTGGTAGCCGCCATTGCCTTGGTCGATCCGGATAAACGCATATTACTGGCGCAGCGTCCGCAAGGCAAAGCAATGGCCGGATTATGGGAATTCCCCGGCGGCAAAATCGAACCCGGCGAACTGCCGGAAGCAGCGCTTATCCGTGAACTGCATGAAGAGCTGGGCATTGATGTCTGCCGTTCCTGCTTAAGCAGTGCTACATTTGTGTCCTATACGTATACCCAGAATCCTCTGCCTGAAGAACCGGGATATGGTTTTTATCACATCATCGGCATGCTGCAGCACTTTTGCATCCTCGGGCGAAGGGCCGGAATCGGCGATGTTCTGTCCTGCCTGGATGATGGCTTTCAATTGCCGGTAGGTCTGGCGGGCATAATCCTGCATCACTTCGCCCAACCCGGATTTGCTGTTGGCAATCAACTCAAGGATATGTAAAACCTTGCTGAAAATGCCATTTTTCTCCGACAAACGTCGCAAGTTCTCCTGGGGTGAATCGGGGGATTCTGGTTTCCCTGTCACGTAAAACCTCTGGTTGACAATGTTTAATCCTTTTATCTTACGATAAATATGTTAAAAAAAGATTAAGTCGCCTGCTTAAAAAATAGATACAATTTTACATGATCGGCAAACTGAAGGGACACATAGACACCATCGGCGAAGACTCGCTCATCCTTGATGTTGGCGGGGTCGGGTATCATGTGTTCTGTTCGGCCAGGACATTGGCTGTCCTGCCGGAAAAAGGGGCGGCGGCGGTATTGGTGATTGAGACCCATGTCCGCGAAGAGCATATCCATCTTTTCGGCTTCTCCGATGAAAACGAACGTGAGTGGTTCCGGATGCTCACTACCGTGCAGGGAGTGGGTGTCAAAATGGCGTTGGCATTGCTGGGGGTATTTACGCCTGTGCAGCTTGCCCAGGCCATTGCGGCAAAGGATGTGAAATCCCTGACCCGCGTCAGCGGAGTCGGGCCTAAGCTGGCTGAACGCATCACTACCGAATTGAAGAATAAAATCGCGAAAATGCCCGTGGGTGCGATGACGGACAATGGAAAGCCTGTCAACCTGCATGTGCTGCCGCCTGCAGGGGCCAGCGAAGATGCGGTTTCCGCGCTCTCTAATCTGGGATATGCTCGGTCGGATGCCTATCAGGCGGTCATGATGGCGGTGGCGAAGGTGGGAACGGAAAAGCCTGCGATAGATATACTGATTAAGGAAAGCCTGCGCTATCTTGCAGGCGCAAAATTTGGGTAAAGGTGGTTTAAGGATGGAATGGAAAGCGCATTTTTACAATAAGACGACGTGGAACGCGGAAATCACTAATCTTGAGCAGAAGTCACGGATTGCAGGCCAGCTTGCGGAGCGGGTGAAGCATGGCGAAGTGGTAGGTGTCGGTTCCGGATCTACTTCCTTTCTGGCATTGCAGGCGATAGGCGAGCGCTGCGTGAAAGAAAAGATTTCTGCCTTGTTTATCCCAACCTCCAGGGAAATGGAAATGGTCTGCGCTGCCTTGGGCCTGCCGGTATCCAGCCTGGTGCATCATAAGCCCGACTGGTGCTTTGACGGGGCGGATGAAGTGGATAATGACAAGCGCCTGATCAAAGGCAGGGGCGGGGCGATGTTCCGCGAGAAACTAGTGATGCAGGCTTCCCCGGTAACGGTGATCCTGGCAGATGCAAGCAAGCAGGTTACAGCACTGGGCAGTAAGTTTGCCGTTCCTGTTGAGGTCTATCCGGATGCGGTGAACTTAGTGAAGGAACGCATAGAAACCTTGCTAAGCCCAAAGGAAATAAAGTTGCGGCTGGCGGTAAAAAAAGACGGCCCGGTTATCACTGAAAACGGCAATGTCATTCTTGATGTTGCCCTCAATAGCATCGCAGCGGGGACGGAAAAAATTATCAAATCCATTCCCGGCGTGATCGAATCCGGGCTCTTCGAAGGATATAATATCGAAGTGTTATCAGCCTAGAGCCTGTTCTCAATTACTCCTATCGCTTGCTACAAACCACGATCATTGCGCTTCCGCTGCTCACATACTTTATAGTCATTCCAAGTAACAATTATACACTCGTCATCCCGTGCGAAAGCACGGGATCTCAGGCTATTCCCATGAGATACCGCGGTCTTCGCCGCGGTATGACGGGATAGTGTATGTATAAAAGTTATTTGGAATGACTATAACGTACGCTCCGCGCCGGTTCTCATAATCCGTTGTTTTCGCTGGCGCGTTAACGTAATTCAAGGACACGCTCTAAGCGAATCACTTTTTCTCTGGCTGCTTTTCCGCCAGTGCCTTTACTATAGCGGGATAGGAAACGTATTTTGCCGGTATCGCCACGGAAGGATTGCCGTCGGCAAAGGGAGCTACTTCATACGCCTGGAATACCACCGAGATGCCTTTTTTGCTTAAGGCAACCGTACAGCCCTGGCATTTGTTGTCTTTGATGAACGCGCCTTTGCGGTTCTCGATTTCATCGCGGAACACGCCTTCCGACTTGGGCAGCAGCGCATGGTAAATAATCTTGTTGACCGGATCGAGGTTTTTCGCATCGAATAAATCGCCGACCGTAACAGGCTTGCCGGTATGCAGGTCAATAATCATTCCCTCTACCGCGCCGTTGCTGTGCGCGCCGCCCTCATAAGCCAGATCGGTAAACTTCAGGCCGATGATGTCCGGCGACTGGAAGGTAAGTTCATAAGTGTGGGTAATGGAAAAATTATCGCCTTTGCTTGCAGTGCTTGCCGGTTCTCCTTGGCATTTCAATTGCTCCGCGATGTTCCTGAATTCATTGTTGATGGTTTCCTGCTGGGCTTCATCCGCCATCCCGGCCAGCACCGGATATTTTATATCCGCTTCACACAGGCAGCCGCTGTCATTCTTGCATTGCGGCGGCGAAAACAGGCCTTTCTGCAGTACCCGCTCCCCCACAGTGACATCTGCTTGCGATGGCAATGCTGTCAACAGAACCGCAAGGCCGGGCAACAATCGGATTGTCTTAAACATACGATATCTATACGCCGGATGGAAAATGCCGTCAATATAATGAGAACTATGGATGCTATTATGCCTTGATTTATAAATGCTTTGATGGCAATTTAAACAAAGCTTTGATTAAACTAGGGTAATCCAGCTTTTATGACTCATATAGATGGAATTTATCGTGACGTTGCATACCCGTATCTTTATAAGAATGTATATCCCCACTATATAGAGAATAAAAAAACGTTACCAGATTATCTATTCAGAAACGCAGAACTAATCGGGCTTATGGGGTTGTTATTTTGTAAGGAAGAACATTCGTTTTCTTCTTATAGTATGTATTCGTACCCTTTTAATCCATTTCAGGTGATTTTACATGATAGCGGAATTAGCGATGAGAAAGCAGTTAATGTAATTCTGGGCTATAGAAAAGAGCTTCTGCAATCTCTTGGTGAAATCAAGGCAGTGCCGGAAAATGAAAGGATTAATATAGAGGAAATTTGGGAACAGGAAATAAAAGAAAAGGCCAAGCACAATGGAATTTTTCCCGATACACGATCTGAGTACCATCGTACCAGAAATGCGGAATGGCTTATGTTCGCGGTATTAATTGCAGAGCGTGAAGGGCATACATGCAGGACAGTAAAAAGTTTTGCCTGGACCGACCTTTGGAACACATACAGAGATAACTTAGAATCAAAAATCGGTAATGAGCAAGCGAAGCTTGAGGCGGATGCATATATTGCTATGGTAACAGAAGTTTTAGATAGAAAAACGGGCAGGCAAAGATAGCGCTACAGCGTTTTATCACAATTGGTTGACTTTTCCGGCATTGGTGTTTTAGCGGAAGATTTTAAGTCCGTTCATAGGAGAGCGAGGGTATTTGGAACTGAATCCGTGGTTTGATAAAAACGCATAAGGTTTCTGCGATGCCATGAAAGCATTCTACCGGAAGATTCTGGGCGTTCTCGAAGCGGAACATGAGCGCTATATATTATGGGTTCCGGTATGCATGGCATATGGGGCAGTATGGTATTTCCACCTGAAATATGAGCCGCCACTCTGGCTCGGCGCAGCCGCTTTTAGTATTTCTTCCCTGTTTGTAATTCTCTTTCGCAAAACCTTCGCTTTTTATATAGGATGCATCTTTACCTTGATGGCATTCGGCCTTGCGCTTGCGCAATGGAGCACGTGGCATGTGAACTCACCGTATCTTGACACGCCGCTTTCCTTTTGCGAGGTCACCGGCAAGGTCGTGGAAATCGCGCCGACGCCAAAAGGCAGTAAATTGCTGCTGAAAGACGTGACCATCAGTAAAATCCCTAAAGAAAAAACACCGGTCCAGATCAGCATTACGTTACGCAGCTATGATTCGGCGCTTGTTACGGGGCAGATCGTGAGTCTGAAAGCCGGATTGTTTCCACCCCCAGAACCGGCGCTACCCGGTGGGTTCGACTTTGGGCGTTATTTTTATTTCCGTCAGATCGGCGCGGTAGGATACGGCATCGGGCAGATGGATGTAAAGTCGCTCAAGGATTCGGGCGCAAGCGATTTTGATATCTGGTTTGCCGAGTTCCGTCACCGCCTGACCGAATCCATACGCAGCTATTTTCGTGAACCTGCCGGAGCAGTAGCGGCGGCATTCATCACCGGCGAAGTGCGCGCTATCCCGGATGAAATAAATAATAATATGCGTGTTGCAGGGCTCTATCACCTGCTTGCCGTTTCGGGCATGAATCTTTCTGTTGTGGCTGGCCTTGCTTTTTTTTCTTTTCGTTTTTTGCTTGCGGCCATTCCTTCGCTGGCGCTGCGTTATCCGATCAAAAAATGGGCGGCGCTGCTGGCGCTTGTCGCAAGCTATATCTATCTGCGTATCTCCGGTTCACCGGTGTCAGCGGAGCGGGCATTTTTCATGGTATCGCTGGTATTCATTGCAATACTTCTGGATCGCGATCCGACTCCCATGCGTTCGGTTGCCATCGCGGCATTCTGCATTCTGCTGTATGAGCCGGAGGCAGCGCTCACTGCCAGTTTTCAGCTTTCCTTCTCTGCCACCGCCGCGCTGATTGCTTCCTATGAATGGGGCACAGGGTGGCTTGCGCAGCATGCCGGAGACGGCTTCGGTGTGCGGCGCGTGCTGTTTTATTTTGCCGCCGTTATTGCGACTTCCCTTGTCGCATGGTGCGGCACCGAGCCGTTCATTATCTATCACTTCAATCAGTTCTCCAGTTACAGTCTGATCGCCAATACGATCGCGGAACCGCTGGTGTCATTTATTCTCATGCCGCTGGTTATCACGGGCGTATTGCTGCTGCCGTTCGGCCTGGCATGGATTGCGTTTACGCCGATGCAGTACGGTGTGGATCTGCTGCTGTCTATTGCTTCCTGGACTGCACGCTTGCCGCATGCCATGTGGGTGGTGCCCAACCCTAGCGATGCTGGTTTTGCCCTTGCGGTACTGGGCGGCATCTGGGTGTATTTCTGGAAAACCGGCTGGCGCTGGCTGGGGCTTCTTGTGGTTATTGCCGGTATGTCCACGGCGTTTGGATATGTACCGCCGGATATGTTTGTCAGCGCAGATGGCAAGCGGGTTGCTGCACGGTTGGATGATGGAAAAATGGCCATGATTAAAGGCCGCGCCGACACAGTAACCGCGCAAGCCTGGGCGCGCGCGGCAATAGAGCAGGGCTATATGGATAAACAGGATATTCCCATGCAGTGCGATCGCAAAGGATGTGTTTTGCATGTGAACGGACGTACTATTTCGGTATTAAAAGATGCAGATGCGCTGGCGGATGACTGTGCATTAAGCGATATCGTGATTATCAATCACCCTGCGGCAAGTACGTCTTGCACGTCTGCGCTGGTCGTGGATAAAACACTGCTGGACAAGGGAGGAAGCGCAAGCATTTTTTTGCAGCACGAAAAAATATTCCTCCGACAAACCCGTGCGGAGCAAGGTGTGCGACCCTGGTCCGCTTCTCAGGAAATGCAAGAGGGGAATTAGAATCTTGAATCTGCGAATCTTGAATTTCTCTTTCCAGATTCCAGATTCAGAGATTCCTATTTGTTGCAAAAATATCGACAACAATGACAAATTGTTCATAGTGATAGAAAAAATACCGATGTTAATAGAAATTTAACTTTTTTCATGTATGTATGATAGTGTTGTTTAACCAAAAAGGAGACCCACAACATGACTAAAGCAAAAAAGCCGGCTAAGAAAGCCGCTGCTAAAAAACCCGCCGCTAAAAAGAAGGCGGTAAAGAAGACCGCTTCCAAGAAGCTGGTTACCAAGAAATCCTCGAAACCTTCCATGAAGGTTGTAGCTAAATCCGCTGTACGCAAGATTGCAGCGCTGAGGAAGAGCAGCTAATACTACGTGCGGATAGGGCCTTAAGGTTTATCCGCACTTCTTCTAAAGAGATTTGATATCCCGGAATGGCAATAGTCGCTCCGGGATATTTTTTGTCAGTTTTTTGAGGTGTTGTGTGGGGCGTGGTAGCGTTATGATATTCATGTTGATATAAAAACATGTTCCCTATTGTCATCCCGAAAAACGAGCCAGGCTTGTCTCGCCGAAGCGTTGCAAAGGCGGAAGGAGAAGCCTATTCAGTTTCGTCATTCCCCGAGTTGGCGAAGCCAACTATAGAGAAATCCATAGAGAGATAGGGATCGCCCTATAATTGCCTTAGCGATCCGGGCGATGACGAGAACCTCTCCTACTACCTCCTCTTTCGTACGGATGCACCATGGATCCCGGCTGACCGGCGGCCTTCTGGTCTTCTCGCCGGGGTGACAAGGAGGAGGAATTATAAATCAAAACTAGAGGCCTTTATATATCACACTTCGCCATGTCACGCCCCCGTTACTCCTCTTTTTTCTTGACCCATTTAAGCAGCATGGCGCTTATCTGTTCCGGCTTGAATGGTTTATTAAGGTAATCATCCATCCCGGCTTTCAGGCATTTTTCCCTATCCCCGGTCATTGCATCTGCCGTTAGGGCTACAATCACCGTATGGTCATCGCCGGTTTCTTCCTTGCGGATTTCCCGCGTCGCGTCGAATCCATCCATCTCCGGCATCTGGCAGTCCATAAAGACAATATCATAGCGGTTCTTGCGCATCATCTCCACGGCTTCCTTGCCGTTGCCGGCAGAGGAGACATTGCATCCATGTTTTTGCAGGATCTTGGTAATCAGCAGGAGGTTGACTTTCATATCCTCCACCGCCAGCACGTTGGTTCCCATGAACATATCCGGCGTAATCGTGCTTTTCTGGGTTTCCTCATGCATCAGGCTAGTAATATAGTGGCGCGTGATGATAGGCAGCTTCTTGCCGGATTTTTTACCGTCCCACAACAGCTGCAACGCTACCTTTAAATGTCTGGGATATACCGGCTTGACCAGCAGGCCGGAAAAACCAAGGTCCGAAAGGTTACTGCTGGTGATGACCTGGTTCAGCGAGGTGATCATGAATAACAGGCTGTTGATGGGGACAGGGGAGGATTTTATCCATTGCGCCAGCTGCAGGCCGTTATGATCTTCAATGAGGTAATCGACGATCGTGATGTCATACGGCGTGCCCGCCCTTGCTGCTCCCTGCAGCATGGCAAGCGCCTGTTTGGCACTCGAGCAGCTGTCACAGTACATATCCCAGCTGTTAAAGAAGCCCTGCATGATTTTCTGGTTGACTATACAGTCATCCACCACGAGCACCCGTAACTTGGAAATATCGCATTCTCTAATCTGGGACAAATGCTCGGGCGCTTCCATAACCGTGCCGATGTCAAACAATACATCGAATGCAAATACCGAGCCTTTGCTGAGTTCGCTCTCCACGCTGATGGTGCCGCCCATGAGTTCCACCAGATTTTTGGAGATGGTCAGCCCAAGGCCGGTGCCACCAAAGCGGCGTGTAGTGGACTCCTCTCCCTGGGAGAATTTGTTAAAAATATATCTCAGCTTATTCTGCGGAATGCCTATGCCGGTATCCTCCACGACAAAGCGCAGGCGCAGGCGTTCGTTTGCCGCTACCTCCCAGTCCACCCGGATGATAATGTAGCCTTTTTCCGTAAATTTGATGGCATTGCCGCAGAGGTTGAGCAGAATCTGGCGGAGGCGCACCGGATCTCCCACGACATAACGCGGCATTCCGGGGGTAAAATCCACCAGGAACTCGATGCCTTTTTCCTGTATCCTCATGGTTAGCAGGTCGGTGACTTCCATCACGAGGGGAGCGAGTTCGAAATTTACCGGCTCCAGCACCATCTTCCCGGCTTCAATTTTAGAGAAATCGAGGATGTCATTGATAATATCAATAAGGTTTTCACCGGATTTTTTGATAATTTCCACCCACCCCCGCTGGTTCGCATCCAGATCGGTATCACCGAGCAGTCCGGCCATGCCGAGCACTCCGTTCATAGGAGTGCGGATTTCATGGCTCATATTGGCAAGGAAATCGCGTTTCGCAATATTGGCAGCTTCAGCGTCTTCCTTGGCCTGCCTTTCCCGGAACCGGCTGGCTTCAAGCTCTTCGCGCCAGCGGCGGATGCTTCTGAATACAAAATACCAGGCGACCAGCAATATCATGATAATCAGCATCACCATGAATAATGTGGTATAAATATTATTTTCCAGATGGAGCAGGTTTTGGTGCGATGCCTCACGGATAGTTTCGGAAAGCTTGCGCCTTCCATCCAGATGGATTTCATTATTCTTCGCGTATTCAGCGCTGTGTATTATCTGCGCGGCTTCCTTCAACTTATTCTGGCTGGCCAGTTTCAGATACTCTTTTTCCAGATAGCCGATCTGATCCATGGCCGTATTCGTAGTACGGGCTACGGTTTGTAGCCCTTCATCCGGCAAGGCATCAATTTTTTTATCCAGATCCGTCTCAAGCGCATCGCTATAGCGTTTATCGAACTCCGCATCTCCCGTGCCGCCCGTCCTTGCCAGCTGGGAAAGCACGCTGTCCATGTACATAATCCCGTCGGAGAGCTCGGCGATTTGCTGATCCTTTGCCATTTCGTGGGTCAGAAAATAGTGGATATAAAAACTGTTTCCCCCCATCCACATCACGACTACTATCGTCAGCAGCATGGAGGTAGTGAGCAGCTTGGTGGGAAAATTATAAAGATCATGCGACGGGCGGAAATCATTCTTCCTGCTGCTTAAGACAATCATGAGCGCCACCCAGAGTATTGCCGCGCCAACCACGCCTACGATTATCGCTACGGTATAAAAGTCATGATTAATTTCGCGGTGGGAATTCGGATGGGGAATGAATACAGCCGCTTCCATCCCGGTATAATTCATTCCAAAGATGGCTGCGCCCATAATAAGCGCCGCGCCGCTCTGCAGCATATAACGGTATTTCCCGGTATGTCTGGCAAGTATCAGCGCCATCCAGAGCGCGAGCGCCGAGGCGGCAACGGCAATACCTACGGAAAGAAGGAAAATACCGGGCCTGTAGAACAGATCCGCATCCATTTTTATGGCGGCCATCCCGATGTAATGCATAGCTGAAATTCCGAAACCAAACAGAAGGCCGCCGCACAACAACTGTGTCCTTGAGAGTTTTCCACGGCTTACCACGCCCAGCGCCAGATAGGATACGATGGCGACAACCAGCAGGGAGGCTAAGGTGGGCAATAAGTCATAATGCACCGCCATGTGCATATCAAACGCGAGCATGCCGATAAAATGCATCGCCCATATGCCGGAGCCCACGGCAAATGCGCCTCCCCAGCGTATCACTTGTTTATGGAGCCTGCGGCGCTCGCTGATCATCAATTGCATCAGGGAAAGGGTTGTAAAAGAGGCAAAACTGGCTATCACATAGGAAAGGACGACCAGAGACGCATGGTATTCTCCCTTTTCGGCATTGGCCGGCACAGCATTATATATAAAAAACGATTCCAGCACGCCAGACATAGCTCCTATCATGTGCCTGCTATTCAATCTGCTTCACAAGCATCGTAAAAGCTTGCGTAAAGCTTATTTTCGTCGCATCTGCCGCCGGCTTGCTGTAATAGATGTCAACGCTAGGGTCCGATACTATACCAAGAATGCATTTATTGGCCTTCACGCAGCTCAGATCGGTTGTCATCGTCAGGACGCCGTTAGCCGCCGCGGTAGCGCCGATGATATCATAATACCGGCCTAAACCCGATGTAATGATGGCAATTTTACTCCCTGCCATATGCTCCGCCTCGCCCACCGGCAGCATGACGCTGACCAGCTTTAAGTCACCCGGCGCCTGGAAATCGCCGTCAATCATGGCTTTTATGCTGCCCGCTTCCGATTTCGATGTTGCACTGTTAGGGTCGTATACAATGGCGACTTTTGCTGTTCCGGTGATTTTATTGGTCAACAGTGGCAGGGTTCGCATTCCTACGGCAAGATCCTTGTTATCCATGGCTGTACCTGCCGATGCGGCAAAGGATACGCTGTATACGAATACAGAGAGCATCAACACTCTATAGGCGGCAAGCAGTAGTTTGCTACGTACGAAAATATTTCCCATCCGGCAAAGCTCTACTAATTCTTCTTTACAGTTAACATATACGACACGTGAACGCTTTAATATATTAAGCAATATCAGTTCGTCATGCAAATGGTGTAAAGAGAATCTCCTTGAGCAAAATCAAGAAAAAACGGGATAGTTATAAAATTATCACAAAAACATCGAATAAAATAGCTATCTTAACCCTATATTAATATCGTATTCATTACTTGTTAATAACTATGCAAAAAGTTTTCATCATCCATCCCTATCATGAAACCTAACAAACAACGCCGGACTCCGGAAGCGTGTCTTGCAGAAGCTATATGCCTGGTCAACTTTATCGGGCAAATAAACTTATGGTGAATGCGCTTGAGAAAGAGGCGCTTCTAAATGTGCAAGCGGCGAAAGGAAGAGAGAAACCTAGAAAAGTGGTTATTATTACGGATCCAGGCAGGGATCATGATGACGAACAAGCGTTTACAATATTGCGTGGATTAGAGAAATGCGGATTGGTGGAGGTGCAAGCGGTCATCACGAACCTTTCCCCTCCTGAAACAGTTGGTGATCAGCGTGCCAGGCTGGCCAGGGGAGCCTTTAAATCTTTGCAGTTTGCGCACCTCCCGCCAGTGGCCATCGGCTCCAATGACAATCCGGAATATAAACCAGAGGATCATGAATTTGCTGCAACTTACTTGGCTTCTCCAGAAGATGTGGAGCCGGATGGGCAGGCATTGCTGAAAAAGACGTTTCTGGAAGCGGCAGATGCTGGCGACACGCTCGATCTAATATTGATTTCTGGCATGCAGGATGCCCGTGATTTCATCCAGGAGAATCTGCCTCTGGCAAAACAAGTTATCGGCAAAGTGACTATAATGGGAGGTGTCCAGGTAACAGGCGACACGATAAAACTCGACGACAATGACTGTATGATTCCTGATACTGCCTATAACAACATCGTGGACAAGCCTCGCGGTGAAGAAGCAAGAAAAGCAGGACTAAGTCCGACGGATGCCGGGCCGGCGGCGAAAGATCTGTATGAAATTTTGCAGAAAGGAGGGTTTGAAATGCAGATAGTGACACGCCATGCTGCTTCTGCCGCTGCAGTGCCACCCGCATTTTATGATGATCTTGCTGAAACCGGCCATGAAGTGGCATTACGTCTTAAGCGTGATCAAAAAGCAAGTATCCAAAGACGATGGGAAGAATATATGAATAACCCTATCGTAGAGCGTTTGAATCGCATGTGGTTTGCCAGTCAGTTCACCCATAATCCTGCAACCAAAATGGTGGAGATGCATTTTGATCTACATAATGTTTGGAAATATGTAACACGGTTAAGTTTATATGATGGACTCGCAGTTATGAAAGACATATTGCCGGAAAGTATAAGCGAGCAGCTCTTTGAACCTACCATCCAGGAGGTTGCGGGGAGAACACATCAAATTGTCGGGGTAAGTGCTGAGAAGCATGGCATTAGGGATGTGGCAAAGGTGCATACGATGCTTTCTGCGCTTGCGCACTTTGGCTTAAGCAAAGAACAGGAGATCGAGCAGTTACCCGTTCAAGAAAGACAACCAGTTCCCGTCGATGGGCATGCGCTAGCGCTTGAAATCGAAGAGGATATGGAAAAACAAAAAGGATATCTCCCAGCATTTATGCAATATTATGTCGAAAACGGGGCTATAATTATTAGCAAGGTAAAAGGTTTAAAACACCTGCTTGAAGAGGCGCGAAGGTGGACATCCATTGGCGGCTATTCACCGGAAACTTATATCTTTGAGACCAATCCTGAAATATTCGATAATAGAGATAAAATAACATTGCTACAAGCGCTGGAGCACTTGTTCGGGATTAGGGCTATTCCCGGAAAAATAAATCAACAAGACTTTACGTTGACAATAACCACCGATGATCCGCATGTGAAAATGTATATAGAAACTATGATATTGCCGAAAGAACGCGAGAGAGGTGGGCCGTAATACGAAATATGATGACTATTCACTTATGAATTCCCACAAACATATATTATCCGCACTGGTTATCCATCCCTATCTGAAACATGACAAACAACGCCGGACTCCGGAAGCGCGTCTTGCGGAAGCCGTGCGTCTGGCGCAGGCGATTGCGCTGGATGTGGTTCATTCCATGTCTGTTCCGCTCGCGGCTATACGGCCAGCGAGTTTTATCGGGCAGGGAAAGGTGGAAGAGCTGCCGCAGGTGATCACACAACAGGAAATCGGCCTTGCCATCATGGACTGCGTGTTAAGCCCGGTGCAGCAGCGTAATCTGGAAAAAGCCTGGAAATGTAAGGTGATTGACCGCACTGCCCTGATATTGGAGATTTTCGGCGCGCGGGCACGTACCCATGAGGGCAAGCTTCAGGTGGAGCTGGCGGCGCTGAATTACCAGAAGAGCAGGCTGGTGCGCTCCTGGACGCATCTGGAGCGCCAGCGCGGCGGTTTTGGGTTTCTGGGCGGCCCAGGGGAATCGCAGATTGAGATAGACCGCCGTCTGATTCGCGACCGCATCGCTAAAATCAACCGCGAACTTGCGAACGTTATCCGCACCCGCGAGCTTCACCGCAAAACCCGCCGCGACGTGCCCTATCCCGTGGTGGCGCTGGTCGGCTATACCAATGCGGGGAAATCCACTTTGTTCAATCGCCTGACCAAAGCCAAGGTTCTGGCAACGGATCAGTTGTTCGCCACGCTGGATCCGACATTGCGTCAGGTGAAGCTGCCATCCGGGCTTACGATTATGCTTTCCGATACGGTGGGGTTTATTTCCGACCTGCCGCATGAGCTTGTGGCTGCATTTCGCGCGACGCTGGAGGAGGTGCGGGAAGCGGATGTGTTGCTGCATGTCCGCGATATATCGCACCCTGACAGCCATGAGCAGAAAGAAGATGTGCTAAAAGTGCTCTCAAGCCTGCTGGACGAAGAAGCGCTTGCGGAACAGATGATAGAAGTTTGGAATAAAATGGATCAGCTTCAGGATGCAACTATGCCTGCGGGTGAGGGAAAAGGTATCGCAGTTTCTGCATTGACAGGCGCGGGTATGGATTCGCTGCTTGCCGTTTTGGACGAACGCTTCAGCGCCTCGCATATGGCCACGCTGCATCTGGCAATTCCGGTCGAGGACGGAAAGAAAATCGCATGGCTCTATAGCCACGGCAATGTGCTGGAGGCACGTGAGGATGACGGTATGTTCCATATCACCGTGAAGCTTACCAAAGAAAACGCGGCGCGGTGGAGGAAGGTGAGGTGAAATGTTATAGCGTCCTCGCTCCTGACATTCTATTACTTGCCAGATTTACCAGATCGGCAGGACTATTATTTTGCCTACTCTGATTATTATTGACAGGACCCACCGCTGTATTGTTATTACTCTGTTGGTGGCTTCTGGCGGTCATAACGCCACCGATTAACGGTAACGTTTTCATATGTTCTTCCACAAAGCTTTTTATCTCTGTGGCCTTTTGCACCATATTCGGACCTACTACAATCCCCACTTCTTTCATTAGGCCATTGAGAAAATCACTGCGTGCCTGACGATCAAAAACTTTTACTACAACTTTATCACACGCCTCTCTCACATGTATTGGCTCTCGCAGAATTTTTCCTTTATGGAGTTTATCTGCTGCATCCTGAGCACGTTCGAGCCCCCCAATTAATCCGTCGACCGTATCTAGAATCTTGGCAATGGGACCAAAGTCATTCTCTTTCATCGCTTTTCTTGTTTCTTTGGGAATAATTCCTGTCAATACTTGTGTGGCAGCCAGAAAACCTGCGGCATGTTCAAAGGCTTCTTGTCCACGATGTGCTACCTGTACATCCTCATCTGCGGCGATTCGGATGAGGAGCTGGTTAAAAGCTGTTCTATCAGCTTCATTCCATGAGAGGTTTGGATCTGTGGTATTCACGCTACCATGAGTGGCTTTGGGGAGTTTATCGATAGCTGCCTGATAGGTCTTAAGGAACGGAAGTATTTTTGCCTTTAGCTCCGGTTTGATTGGCTTCTCTTTCCCTGCCTTTTGTAGCGTTTGAATCAGTAAAATAATTTCCTGTTTGGCGGAATACAGGTTGCTATCCTGTTTATCCGCTTCTTGAAGGTCAACAACCGCTGCAGGATTTGCTTGTCCTAGAGCCGCAATAAAATTATTAAAAAGTGTTTCTTCCGTTGTAGAACTGGTTTCTTTTAGCTTTTTTTCCGCTTTTTCTAAATCTTCTTTTAGGGCTCTTTCTTGAGTATTAAATGCTTCCTGAGCTGCAGCCCATGGATCGAGCGGTCTATTATTTTTGAGTTGAGGGTGATCGTAGGCAAACTGTATCTTCCTCATAGCCGTCTTTACCACATCTTCACCCAGTACATTGTGATACCTGGTTCTTAATGCGTCCAACTCTGCTCGCATCCAAATGGCTTCCGGCAATGTATCCCATGCTATTGGTGTGGTAGATGCAGTCGGCGTTGGTGTAGCTGCTGCTGTTGAAGTTGGTGCTGGTCCCGGACTCATATAGATAATCTCTATCCAATATTTTTATTACTATACAAAACCATATCATAAAATTGTTACAGTAGTGTGAAGATTGCATGAAATATCGTTGTACTCCGGCAGTTTTAGAGAGTTTTGTGGCTTTTCAAGGGGGTGAAGGAGAGAAGGCATGTCCGGATAAGCCGGTTGATGATGGCCGGGGTTCTGCTATGCTATCCGTCATTGCGAGCGTAGCGAAGCAATCCAGCCTTTGCTATACGATAGATTTCTGGATTGCCACGCCGCTTCGCGGCTCGCAATGACGGGCGAAAGGATTTGATAGCGCTGGGGCTACTTCGCCTTCCATCCCCCGCCTAAGCTCTTATATACGGCAACGAAGTCCTGGGAAGTGAAGGCGGTGGCATCGGCTTGCTGGAGTTGCGCTGCATAGAGGTTCTTTTGCGCTGCCAGCGCTTCCATGAGGGAAGTCACACCGGTTTTGTAGCGTTGATTGGCAATGGCCTCCGCATGCGTCTGGTTCGAGACTATTTTGTCGGCGAGCGTGCGGTTTTCTTCCTGCTTGTTATAGGAGGAAAGCGATGTTTCCACATCCACGAGCGCCGCAGTCACCGATTTCTTATAGGTTTCCAGCGCTTCCTGCTGCTGCGCTTCCGAATAATGAATACCGGCAGATATTTTTCCGTAATTCAGGATGGGCCAGGTAACGTTGCCATTGATGTTCCACGCTTTGCTCTGTGCAGTAAGCAGCGTGCCCGAACTGGTGCTTAGGAATCCGAAGAAACCGGCGATCGAAATATCGGGAAACAGCTTAGATTTCGCTACCCCGATTTCAGAGGTACTGGCTGCCAGATTACGCTCTGCGATTCGGATATCGGGGCGATTAGCAATTACCGTTGCCGGGGCATTTAGCACGAACTGCTTATCAGCGACGGGAATGGGCTTAACCGGGGTGACTAACGCATGCGTTGCGCCCGGATGCTCGCCCAGCAGCAGATCCAACGCATATTCACTTGCGGCGAGCAGGCTTTGGTAGGTAAGCGCCTGTGCCTGTGCCTGAGATAACTGATTTTCGGCGTTAATTACGTCGCTCTCAATGGCGCTGCCTACGCCAAAAAGATCTTTGGTTATCTTCAGAGCTTCCTGGTTCGCCTTGACGATGTTGCCGGTAATAGCCTCCTGGGCCTGATAGCGGCGGACATTGATGTAATTACGGGCGATTTCCGCCAGCACGCTTATCCGTACATCGTCGCGGGTGGCCCGCGCCGCGCCGAATAACGCACGCGCCGATTCGAGCGCGCGGCGGTTGCCGCCGAATACATCCAGCTCCCAGCTCGCGTCAAATCCGGTCTGAAATATATCAAAGGGTTTGGGAACCGAGAATCCCGGGAACACCACCTCGTTGGCCTCGCGCTCGGCGCTGCCTGCAATATTGACCTGCGGCAGGAGGTCCGACTTGACCGAAGCCAGCTGGGCGCGTGCCTCACTGATGCGGGCGTTCGCGATCTTTAAGTCGAAATTCTGGGATACGCCTTTGACAATAATATCGTCCAGAACCGGGTCGTTGAAGCTCTTCCACCACATCGCCTCGGCGAGGGATTTTTCATCGAGCAAGGCATAGAGGGGCTTGCCATCCGCCGATTTCGCCTCACGCCAGCTTTCCGGGAGATTCTTTGCCTTCGGCACGGTATAATCCGGGCCGATCTTGCATGCGGTCAATAATACACAGGCGAGTAATGAGTAGCGGGTAACGCGTAATGAACTAAAAATCATATATTCCTTTTACAGTATCTTCATTAATGTGCAACTGCCTCTGCATTGGCCACTTTTTGACGTGGATTGTTATAGGGCATGAACAACGCCACGAATGCAAGCACTCCCATGCAGATACCGATGGCTGCGAATGCATCGCTGAAGGCAAGCAGGGCGGATTGGTGGCCCAGATCGCTGTAGATCCGTGCCAGCGCCCCGGATCCGGAATGCGCATAATGGCTCAGCAATGTTTTATACCCTATTTCCGAGGTGGAAAGATGGGCGGAAAGATAGGCTTGGTGGACCTGCTCCTGGCGGGCAAGATAGCTTGCCACCAACGCCACGCCGACACTGCCGCCCATATTGCGCGACATGGCGAACACCGCTGAAGCCCGGCTGCTTTTTTCCTTGGGGATATGGTGGAAGGCAAGCGTGCTGTTGGGGATGAAGAGGAATGGCAGGCCGAGCACCTGCAGGATGCGCATATATACGAATGTGGTATAATCTGTCTGCGGAGATAAGTACGTGGTGGCAAACATGCCTGCAGAACAGACCGCCATGCCGAATGCGATCATATAGCGTGCCGGGATATAGCCGACCAGCTTGCCGGAAACAGGCATGAGGAATATCAGCGCCAGCCCTCCCGGAGAGAGGACAAGCCCTGCCAGCGTCGCGTCATAGCCGTATTCGGACTGGGTCATGATCGGCAGCAAGGTGCTTCCGGCATAGAGGCCCGCGCCGACAAAGAACATCATTATGCAGGCAAGGCCGAAGCTTGGATCCAAAAAGAGATGCAAATCAATCACCGGATCTTTTTGCGCATTGAGCCAAAACACCGCTGCTGTCAGGCAGCAGGCCGACATGCAGGAAAATAGAATGATGAAATTGCTGCCGAACCAATCTTCCTGCTGGCCCTTGTCGAGCAAAACCTGCAAGGAACCAAGCCCGATGGCGATCAGGATAAGTCCAATATAATCAATGGAAATAAGCCCTTTCGCCCGCGCGTGCGGCGGATCCTGCACCATTCTGGCGATGAGCAGCAGCGCGGTGATTCCTACCGGCACATTCATGAAAAATATCCATTGCCAGCTGAAATTATCGGTAATGTAGCCGCCCAGCGTGGGGCCGAGAATCGGCGCGATGATCATGGTGATGCCGGTAATGGCGAACACGGAACCGCGTTTTTCTGGCGGGAAGGCGTCAATAATGATGGATTGCTGGATGGGCTGCAACCCACCGCCGGAAAACCCCTGCAGCAGGCGGAAAAAGATCAGCATGCTCAGTGATCGGGACATGCCGCAGGCAAAGGAAGCGGCGGTGAAGGCCGCAATGCAGGTCATGAAGAAGCGTTTGCGTCCTAGCACTCCGGCCAGCCAGCCG
>Ga0206904_1132_pt1 | contig 18363 bp, 12 predicted proteins | sample Alteio_BWOrgHeat_42_FD_152981 | JGI IMG/M metagenome (GOLD analysis project Ga0206904, IMG submission 152981) | Enriched cells from forest soil in Barre Woods Harvard Forest LTER site, Petersham, Massachusetts, United States -... | ecosystem: Environmental > Terrestrial > Soil > Temperate forest >...
AGGGCCTGACAAACATAATAAAATAATCATGCCGGAAGACAGTATAAGCCATATTGATTTTGATGAGCTGGACAGGAAGGCTATTTCAAATCCACTCATAAAAAATATGTATACCGCGGATCCATCTGCCCATGTGTTCAACGGGAAAATTTACATTTATCCGTCACACGATATCGATACAGGCATCGCATTTGACGACCTGGGCAGCCACTTCGCCATGGAGGACTATCATGTGCTGTCAATGGAAACTCCGGACGCAGTTGTAAAAGATGAGGGTGTTGCGCTGCATGTAAAGGATGTGCCCTGGGCAGAAAAGCAAATGTGGGCCCCCGACGCAGCGTTCAGGGGCGGGAAGTACTATTTATATTTCCCGGCAAAAAAACGGGACGGCATTTTTCAGATAGGTGTGGCGATCAGTGATTCCCCGGCCGGCCCTTTTATACCGGAGCCGGAACCGATCAAAAACAGTTATTCCATTGATCCCGCCGTATTTGCCGACGACGATGGAAAATTCTATATGTACTTTGGAGGCATCTGGGGCGGGCAGTTGCAGTTGTACCGCAACAATGAATTCAATGCCGGATACCGGGAACCACTACCTCATGAGAAAGCGCTCGGACCAAGAGTTGCCGTACTTACCGGTGATATGAAAGAGTTTGATGAACCCGTCAGAGAAATTATCATTCTCGATGAACACGGGTTTCCGTTGCTGGCCGGCGACAATAACCGGCGTTTCTTTGAAGCATCATGGATGCATAAATACAAGGGCAAATATTATTTCTCCTATTCAACCGGGGACACACACTTCATTTGCTACGCGACAGGTGAAAGTCCCTACGGGCCTTTCACCTACCAGGGAAGAATTCTGAATCCGGTAGTCGGATGGACAACACATCATTCGATCTGTTCAATCAATGGAAAATGGTATTTGTTTTATCATGATTCGAGCCTGAGTAAGGGAGTCACTCACCTGAGATCGGTAAAAGTTACTGAACTTACCTATGACGAAACCGGAAGAATCCATTTGATTGAACCTTATGGGCGGACTACATAACGCAGAAATTTCACCGGTAGCAAACCGGGGCGATCTATCGTTTCAAATTACCGTGTAGAATTCCGTACGATCAACTGTGATTTTATAACTGTTTTGTCATTACGAAACCGGGATTCTTTTTTTTCCACCAGGTTCACCAGGATAGCGGCCGCCTCCCTTCCCATTTCAAAGGCCGGTTGCCGGATGGCAGTCAGCGAAGGATTTAACAGGGCTGCCAGATATGAATTGGAAAAAGCGATCACTTTCAGATCGCGGGGAATATTTAATTTCAGTTCTTCACAAACTTCGTAAGTCGAAATAGCCAGTGTCTCCACGGAGGCAAATATGCCGTCCGGCCGGTCTTTTCGGGTCAGCAATTTTTTTATTAATTCTTTGTTCTTCCGGTCATCCCCGTCGCAGCATACGATCATGTCATCGGGCTGGTTCATGGAATGTTTTTTCAATGCTTCCAGGTATCCTTTCATCCGGCCTGTGCTGACAGAAACTCTTTTTGATATTGCCAGAAAAGCGATTCGCTTGCACCCTCTTTCAATCAGATGTTCAGTAGCTTTTATGCCACCGTCGCAATTATCGGTAGTGATTTTGGCTACTTCCAGCTGATCGGTAATCCGGTCGAATAAAATAAGGGGAATTCCCCTTTCTTTTAATTCCTGAAGATGTTTAATATCGCAGGTCTGCTCGGACAGCGAGAGCATGATGCCGTCCACTCTTCCGCTCTGTAGCAATTTGAATATCGCAATCTCCTTTTCCATATCCTCATGCGTCATGTAAATCAATACATGATACCCTTTTTCCTGGGCAATGGACTCGATCCCGTTAATGACCGGTCCAAAAAAATCATTGACGACCTCAGGAATTATCAGGGCGATCGTTTTAGTCTTTTGTTTTCGGAAACTGCTGGCCAGGGGATTTACCTGGTAATTCAATTCATTGGCCTTGGCAATGACCCTGCTTTTAGTGGAGCTGCTGATTTCATGACTGTCACGTAAAGCCTTCGAAACGGTCGAAAATGACAAATTCAGTTCCTGGGCAAGTTTCTTAAGGTTCATGTTAACTCGTTAATGGGTCCTGAGTTAATGCAACAGTCAGTAGCAATGGTTAGTTATCTCCTGTCTAATATACAAAATAATATCAAATTGGCTAAAAATCAATCGCTAAGCCTCAGCGTTTTATAAGTTTCCAGGCTCCGAAATGATCATTGTTATGTAGTAACCCTTAGGCTTGCACTTGTCCGGAATTCATCCAAAAACGGCTTTGAAAAAACCCGGATTTAACCACACAGCTATTTTAAAGGCGGTGGTTCGGCTGACACTGAAAAGACGATGAAACAAAGATTATCGGCCTGCTACGAATTAAGGGGTTACATTGAGATCTTCGGTTAACCGGCAGACAACATGACTGGAAATGCGTGGGTAGCGATTATTGCAGGAGATCAGGATGCTTTTCTCGGCTTTTACAAAAGCAGTTATCAGCAATTATATGCCGTAGGCTACAGGATTTGCGGAAATAAGGAAATGGTTAAGGACGGAATCCAGGAACTTTTTATGGAACTCTGGAAATCCCGTGCAACCGTTAATCCCCGCGTTGAAAATGCACTGTCTTATCTGATGACCTGGCTGCGAAGGATTATCGCCAGACAAATGAAGAATAATTTATCGGACAGGTTTTACAATCCCCAATACACGGACATGGTAATTTCCTATGAACAACTACTGATTAACCAACAAGGGGATGATGAAACAAAACAGCGGCTGGCCAGCGCATTTCAGCATCTGACACCCAAACAGCTTAAAATCATCCGGTCAAGGTTTTTTGATGAAAAAACATATGACGAAATTGCCAGTGAGAACAATATGGCTAAACAGTCAGTCTATAATACCATACATAAAGTATTAGACATTTTGAAGAAACACTTTACCCAAAAAGTTGTCGCCGGCTACTGTGCCCTGCTTACGTTTCTGGCTTCTGAATAAATATATTTCTCCAAACGGAGTAGAATTCTCTAATTATCTCCACCATTAGGTTAAGGACCACAAACCGTCCCAACCAATGAACGATAAGAACCCCGGGGAATACGATCTGCATGATTTTTTGCTGGATGACAGTTTCTTCAATTATTATTTTGAAAGAAATGAGGAAGACATAACACGTTGGAAAACGATGCTGGCCCTCGATGAGTCGTTCGCAGAAAGAGCCCAAAAAGCCGGAGAACTTCTGGGGTTGTTGTCTCTTAAACTCCCGCAAAATGAATTTCAGCAGGAATACCGGAAATTGGAAAACTATGTTTTCCAGGTCTCTGAACTAAAGAAATCTTTGGATGACGGCACCGATGCCAGTTTCTCCCGGCGACCCCTCCGGATCAGAAGAATCATTGCCCTGATAGCGGCCGCTTCCGTCATTTTATTTGTTTCAGTTTTATTACTTATAAAACCTTCCGGCTCTGTGATAACAACGCAAGTTGTCAAAAACGAAGGCCTCCGAAAAATGTTTTTTGCGCTTCCGGATGGTACCCATATTGATCTGGGTATAAATAGTGAACTGCAATATGAATCAGATTTCAATAAAACGGACCGGAGAGTTCATCTGAGAGGAGATGCCGTTTTTCATGTAAAAAAAGATCCAAAGCGCCCTTTTAAAGTATTTGAGGATCGTTTAACAGCTACTGTATTAGGTACCGTTTTTAACGTAATTCACGACGCCTCCGATTCCACCTTTTCCATTCAGTTACTGGAGGGCAGTCTCCAGGTGGATATGACCGTGTCCAATGCTGCTGAATTCAGGACATTATACCTGAAACCTTACCAACAGATATTATATAAACCATCAACCGGTTCTTTTATAAAAGAAAGATGGAATCCCGATACGTTAAGTACTCCGGTGAATCATCTGGTATTTAAGAACGCGGATTTTGAGCATGTGGCAAAACAGATAAAAGAAGTTTATGGAATAACGATGGTGAACCGGAGTAATGGTAAACAATGGCATTTTACCGCCGAGTTTACGAACGCCGCATTTAAGGATGTGCTGCAAAATATATGTATCGTGGAGGGATTGAAAAGTGATTTGCGCGGAGATTCCGTATTGCTAAGATAACAGTCAGGATATAAACGAACGCTGCCATGTATAAGTCTCTCCCGAAAGTAAGGACCGCCTGGAAACCATTGTTTGCTGTTTTAATCCTGCTAAACGGATCAGCCCGCGGTGAGTTAATACATACTCGCAATAACAACGACATAAATATTTATATCTCCATTCAGAAAACAATACAGACCGTCCGGGAAGTATTCGCAACCGTTTCTTCCCAGTCCCATCTGAATTTTGCATACGATGAGAGTCAGATTGATTTGTCCCAGGAATTGAAATTCAACCGGGGCCAGATCATACTTTCCGAATTGCTGTCAAGTATCACAGCCCAAACCGGTTTACAGTTTACCATAAACAAAAAGCTGATCATAGTTACAGCCCCGTTCACGCATGCCGGCAAAAACGAGTCTGATAAAAATGCCCTGGTGCGTGGAAATATTAAAGACGCGAACGGAGATCCTCTGATTGGCGCCACCGTAAATATTAAGGGCACCATCACGAATGTGCTCACCGATTCAATGGGTAATTTCACCATTGATGCTCCCGCAAATGGAATACTTGTTTTTAGCTTTTCCGGGTACCGGCAATCCGAAATGCATATCGACGGAAGAGACAATGTTCACATTGTCATGGCCACGGATACTAGGAATCTGAATGAGGTAGTGGTATTTGGTTACCAGAATCAAAAAAAGGCCGACGTGACCGGCGCTGTTTCTATTATTGACGTATCCGGGGTATCAAAACAACCAGTGGGATTCGTTGATCAGGGTCTGCAGGGCAAAGCCGCGGGTGTGCGGGTAACCCAGTCCACCGGACAGCCGGGCGACGGAATGGCCATCCGGATTCGGGGTGTCGGCACCATCAATAATAATGATCCGCTGTTCATAGTAGACGGGGTACCCACCAAAGAAGGCATTAATTTTCTTTCATCAGACGATATTGCCACTATCACTATACTGAAGGATGCTGCTTCTGCTTCCATCTACGGCTCACGCTCAGCGAATGGCGTGGTTGTTATCACAACCAAAGGCGGGAAAGCCGGCAAGCCGCAGTTAAGCTATCAGGGTTATATGGGTGTTCAGACGCATGGCACGCTGCCCAAAATGTGCAACACACAGCAGTACGCCCAATTATATAATGAAGCAGCGATTAATGACAACGCGGATATCACAAATCCGATTTTACTGAGAAAATTGATTCCTGACAGTCTCCTAACTTCCAACACAGACTGGCTGGGCGATATATTTCAAACAGCTCCGATTCAGAATCATGTAATGACAATCAGCGGTGGCAATGGAAAGACGCTTTACCTGGTTTCTGCCAACTATTTTGATCAGCAGGGCATTGTTGTCAATTCATATTACAAAAGGTTATCGCTGCGTTCAAAACTTAATATTAATCTCAACGACAAATTCAGCATCTCCAATGATTTAAATCTTTCGTATTCAAATAAGAACGCGGTTGGTAGTTCAGGAGACGGATATGCGGGTAATGGTGGCAGCGTAATCCGCTATGCCCTGTTCCGTACACCCGCCATTCCACTGTATAACAATGACGGATCTTACACCGATCTGCCCGCCCAGCCGGGATTTTTCGGAGACGGCTATAATCCGGTGGCACTGGCAGAAAACACCGATAACATTATAAATCAGTCCCGGATACTGGGTAACCTGGCGGCAGAATATAAATTCAACAAGAACCTGTATTTCAAAACCTATATCGGGCTGGACGCGCTGCTGGATGCGGGCAAACGATTCGATCCCAACTACGGAACATTACAAAGGGTGAACAATCCAAATGTGCTGACGCTGAATAATACGACCAGCACAAATTATGTCTGGAATAATACGCTTCGCTTTAATAATACTTTCAACAATGTTCACAATCTGAATGTGCTGGTCGGAACGGAATATATTTCAAATACTGTGGTCGTTCAAACTTCTTCCGAACATAAATTTCCAAACCAGGATCCGGACTTCAGATACATGGGCAACGGCGATCCGACCACCGACAGAACCACGGAAAATGAACAACAGTGGGCGCTTTTCTCTTTGTTCGGAAATATCAGCTACGATTATAATAATCTTTACCTGCTGTCATTTAATTTCAGAAGAGACGGTTCTTCCCGGTTTGGTCCAGACAACCGATATGCCAATTTCATGTCGGGATCTGTGGGATGGATTGTCAGCAATGAAAAATGGTTCCAGAGCCTGATGCCTGTTTTCTCCCGATTTAAAATCAGGGCGAGTTACGGGCAGTTGGGTAATCAGGACATCGGTAATTATCCCTCGGCATCCATCGTTTCTCCGAATTATGATTATGCATTCGGCGCCAATCCTGCTATTCAACAGGGATATGCTGTGTCAAGCCGGGGAAATTCGAATGTAAAATGGGAAGCCTCCACGCAGTCGGACGCCGGGATAGATTTGGGACTTTGGAATGAACGCCTGACTTTTTCAGCAGATTATTATATTAAAACAACCAACAACATGCTGCTTCAGGTTCCGGTTCCTGCTATTGGCGGAAGCGCATTGCCTCCATATGAAAATGCGGGCAGCGTAAGAAACCAGGGACTTGAACTGGAACTGGCCTATCACAGTGATAACAATCACGCAATCCGATACGATCTGGCCGCGAACTTCTCCACCCTGCAGAATGAAGTGATTTCTTTAAATAACGCAACGCCTATTCCCGGCGGACGAATTGACAACAATACATATGCTACACTGACCACCGTAGGTCATCCCATCGGTGCATTCTATGCGTTGGAAATGGAGGGCATTTTTCAGAACAATGCAGATATTTTTAAACATGCCAATCAGGGAACCTATATCCGGCCCGGCGACGTGATGTTTAAGGATCAAAACGGAGACGGCATAATTGATGATAAAGACCGAACATTTCTCGGGAGCGCGATCCCCAAGATTACCTATGGATTTACCGCAAATATTTCATATTCGAATTTCGATCTGTCAGTCTTTGTACAGGGAGACTATGGTAACAAACTTTACCTGCAGGTGAACAAGGATATCGAAGGCTTTTACCGTCCCTTCAATCTCACAGAACGCGTATATGAACAACGCTGGCATGGTGAAGGAACCAGCAACTCGATGCCCAGGGTATCCTGGATGGGATCAACCAATAATATTCTGCCCTCCAGTCGTTTTCTCGAAGACGGAAGTTATGTGCGGTTGAAGAACATCCAGATCGGATATAATTTTCCAAAGAAAATGATCGGAAATTCTATACATAGTCTGAGAATCTACATTACCTGTCAAAACTTATTAACGATTACAAAGTATACCGGGCTGGATCCCGAAATGCATACGAGCGATAATGTCAACGTTGAAAAATATCCGGGTGATGTAGCCGCCGGGATAGATTGGGGAACCTATCCCAGCGCAAAGAGTTATGTGCTGGGTGTAAATATTACGTTATGAGTTCAAATCAACATTTTATAGGAAAGGCTCTTTTGGAGCTCTGTTTTTTGTTCTCCCTGATTTTCACCGGGTGCCAAAAGTCTTTGGATAAGCCGTTATTGGGACAATATTCCAATACCACTTTCTACCAGACCCAGCTACAGGCTGTCCAGGCTGTAAATGCCGCTTATCAGCCGCTGTCATTTACATCCGCCACTTCCAATCCAATCTGGGTATTTGGAGATGTGGCTTCCGACGACGCGGTGGCTGGCGGAAACCCCGGCGATGAAAACGACATTACGCTGATTGATAAATTCAATATAACACCCAGCAATGGAAATCTGGGGAATGAATGGAATACTTTATATGAAGGCATTACCCGGTGTAATATGGTTCTTGCAAAAGTGCCCGCGATTTCTATGGAGGACACCTTAAAAACAAGAATACTTGGAGAAGCCAGATTTCTCAGAGCCTGGTATTATTTTAATCTCGTTATTGTATTTGGTGATGTGCCGGTTATACTGCAGCCGATGAATGCTGATCAGTTGCAGATTACGCAGTCGCCCGTAAAAGTAATCTATGAAAGCGTAATTGAAAATGATCTAAAACTGGCAACCGGCATGCTTCCTGAATTTTACAGTAGCGGGGATGTGGGACGTGCAACACAGGGAGCTGCCATTTCACTTCTCGCAAAAGCATATCTGTTCCAACAGAAATGGGATTCTTCCACCATCTATTCCTCCGCTGTCATTTCCGGTAATCACTATGCAATGACTAAAAATTATTCACAGAATTTCAGTCCTTCCTATAAAAATAACAGTGAATCCGTTTTTGAAGTTCAGATGATCAGCGGACAAACACCTCAGATCGGCAATGCCCTGAACCAATGGTTTGCACCTGCCGTTTATGCGGGTTATTATTTCGACGCGCCAACCCAAAGTTTCGTGGATGAATTTGAAAAGACGCCGGCAGGTGTTTATGACCCCCGTTTAGATTACAGTATTGGAAGAGACAGCATGAACTGGTTTAATAATCTTGTATTCAGTGCCAGCTGGTCACCGACCGGCTATCTCAGCAGAAAAAACCAGGAATCGTTTACACAGGCACCCATAATAGGAGATGGAAATTGTGATTACACAGCAATCCGGTATGCGGATTTGCTTTTATGGAATGCGGAATCTTTAAATGAACAGGGCAAAACGGCCGAGGCACTGATTCCGCTTAATCTGGTAAGAAAAAGAGCGAGAGAAAGTTGCCTGAATGATACGACTCTCCCCGCGTTAAAAGACACATCGGGAAATCGTCTGGTGCCGCCGAATCTCCTCCCTGACATTACAGCGATCGATCAGGCAACTGTGCGCGCTGCCATTCAGCATGAGAGACGTGTGGAACTCGGTATGGAATTTCACCGGTATTTCGACGTGATCCGCTGGGGTCAGGCATACGCGACGATGGTTATGGCCAATAGCCCCGGATTTAATTACGACAATGATAAAAGCTTTCCCATTCCTCAAACCGAACGGGATACGAATAAGGCTCTTCAATAAATATTTAATCACTCATCACTAAAATTTGCACATATGAAATTATCTAACCGGTTAACTTTTTTTAAATTTTGTATTTTAATTTGTCTTCCTGCTCTGTTTATCTTCAATGCGTGCAGCAAATCCAGCAGCCCGCCGCCTCCGGTAGTCGACAAAACAGGTTTGCAAAAAACATCTGATTCTGCAAACTGGTATTACACTTTGACAGTGGAGGGTACCAAGCCTGGCGATTACACCGTTGGAGCCAAAGCAACCCTGAAAACTGCGATCGATGCTGCAAATGTTATTTTAAATTCAGCCACGAGTACTCAGGCTGAAACCACGGCTGCATCCGCCAATCTGCAATCAGCCATTAACACGTATAAAGGGACATATATTTCGGAAATCGCCGCCGTTAACCTAATCGCATATTGGAAATTTAACGGGAATGCAAACGATTCCTCCGGGAATGGTCATAGCGGAACCGTAATGCAGGGTCATGCTTTTTTTGGCGCCGGAACACCTTCACTGATCGCTGATCGGTTTGGCTTAGCGAACAGGGCATATCGCTTTGACAAAGGTGGAAATATCGAAGTACCTTATTCCACTGCCCTGAACCCACAACAAATGTCCATCAGTCTTTGGGCAAATCAGGATACGGTTGGAAGAAAAATTAATCCTGCCAATGCTTACATGATTTCACTCAACCGCTGGAATGGCTGGAAATTCCAGACACAGCCGACACTTCCGTTTTTTACTGTTCATGCCATTGAACAGGGCCCTCCGGTTGATACAACATACTATGACAGAGACGACGCCGGCGTAGCCCTCGTGCCCGGTACCTGGTATCATCTTGTCGTGACATTTAAACCTGGAGAAGAAGATTTTTATATCAACGGATCACTGGTTAAATCCTGGACAAATACACCCGGCACACCAATAGCTATGGCGGCTCCGATTAATATCACTATCGGTTCCGATCTGCCTACAAGTAAATATCTGACAACGGATCCGACCGGTAATTTCCTGGTGGATTATGGTGGTTTCTGGACCGGATCACTGGATGACGTTATGTTTTATAACATACCGCTTACAGCACCCCAGGTACAGTCAATCTACAACAATCAGAAAACCCTCTAGTTTTTCGGTTTAAGCAAACCCCTGCTATGAAATTTCATAGTGGGGGTTTTTTTTGGAATATAATATTATACCTGTTATGCCGAGACTTGCTACTTTACTAACCTTCCTGTACGTCTGCGCTCTTGCCTGTTCGAAGGACAAAGGGGGCAATAACCATCCGATTCCCCCAACACCGCCAAAAGACTCCAGCCTGGTAAATGAGGCGCACCTGGATCATTTGTACATCCCGGTTAGTTTTCCGGATGGCACACAGGCGGCGGGTATATATATTTACTCACAATATCCGGACTACATTCTGACAGAAGCTTCCGGTGAAGGATATACCTGTGTGGATGATGTTTCCCGCGCGGCCTTATATTTTGCCCGTTGCCCGGATCTGCTTACAGATACAACGAAACAATCCAAGCTGCTGAACCTGATGCAATTTGTGGTAAAAATGCAGTCACCGTCGGGATATTTTTATAATTTTTTGCAAACCGGCGGTTCTATAAATATGTTTGGACCTACCAGCGCGGCCAATCCAAATTGGTGGTCCTGGCGGGCACTCCAAACTCTAACGGAGGTATTGCCGGTCATGCGACAATTAAACCCAGCCTTTGCCGGAGTGATCGATCTGAGCATTCAGAAATTATTAGCTGTTATAAAATCAGATTTTATTCCGCTTCCGAAAACTACAACGGTTTTTAACGGGGTTACTATTCCAACCTGGCTGCCAGCGGGAAGCGGAACGGATCAGGGCGCTACTTTACTACTCGGCCTGATCAACTACGTTTCCCAAAATCCCGACACCGCCATTATTTCATTGATACGGAAAATGTCAGATGGATTGATGCAAATGCAAAAAGGTGATTCTTCCAACTATCCGTACGGAATGATTCTTAGTTTTCAAAATAACTGGCATGCATACGGGGCTGATCAGCCATTTGCTTTATTATCGGCCGGCGATTTCCTGCATGACGTCAGTTATCAAAATGCCGGTTTTCGAATGATAGATGACTATTATTCCTGGTTCCTTGCAAATGAATTCAAGTCCCTGATCTCAGTAAATGAAGTGAACCCGGTGATTTCACAAATCAGCGGAAATAATTATGAACAGATCGCATATAGCTTCAGACCGATGGTGTCGGCATCCGTCAAGGCTTTCCAATTAAGTGATGATCCGAAATATGCCGATTTAGCGGGCCGGCTGGCCAGTTGGTTTTCGGGAAATAACGATGCATCTTCCATAATTTATGATCCGGTAACAGGTATCTGTTTTGATGCCATTTCAACCGGCAATAACGTAAACCGAAATTCAGGTGCTGAATCTACTATTGAAGCCCTGCTTACCTTTGAAATGGTGGAAGCAAATGCAGCCGTTAAGACTGCCTATCTGAAGTTCAAAAAATAATTTTCTAAATAACCGCGTGCCATCTGTCACGGATATTTATATGCGCGATACGTGGTTTTTGTACCAGCGAATTCGGTGATCTTCTCACTGGTAACTGAATTTATTTCGAGTACATAATTGGAAGTACCTCCGCCAATAAAATACGTGTCTCCATATTTTTGGACGGAACCCATCAGGTCCGTAAAATTTTCGGGCACATCGAATGCCTTAAATCCGGTCACCGCCTTATTCGCTTCATCCAGTTTGAATTCCAGAATCCTCGTTTTAGGACGGAGAACCGGATCACCATTATCGTATACCAGTAAGGTGCTGTTACTGTCGGTCAGGGTGGCATCGTGTTCATATATAAATGACTGGTCGGACGATAAGGGAATCGTTCCGTTCTTTCCACCCAGCCTCCAAATCACGGCACCTGACTGCCGGTTTAATTTAACGATCTGGCACTGGTGACGAAATGAACAGATCAGGTTATTATCCCTGGGATCGATGACCATCGAATTCAGATGCATATAATCCTGGGGTTGTACGGTATCCTGGTAGTTATTAAAAAGGACACTGTTTGCATAGAAGGATGTATCCTGGCTACCGTCCCACTGCCATATAACAGCACCCTTATCAATTTCCTGAATGATGTTCGCAACGATTTTATTTTTGGCCGACGGCTTAAGATACGCGGGAATATTGTCGGCATGTTTATCGTAGTAGGCCTCCAGGATATAATGATCATCTGACAGCAAAATAAAATCATGTACGTCCGCGGAGTGACCGTCGCTGGTTATGATCCCATTATTGGGTAGCAGGTTAACCCGTTTAATTTCGTTCAGGTTACTGTCGGCAATCACGATATACCCGGCGAAATTTCCTACGATGGGGATGTGGTAGGCATTGACGTCATTTACAATATAGGTATAGCGGGTTTCACCATTAATCACCCATTTATTAAAGCAAAGGGTGGCTCCCGGCAAAGATTTCTCTTTGAGTACTTTCCCATCCTGATCCATAATGATCAGCTGACCCGAATCAACCACATTCAGCAGGAAAGGCGCTACCAGTATTTGTCCTTTGGACGGCGTTCCGGATTCTGTTACCGTATACACGTTCTGGGTGAGCGGTGCGACCGGGAGGGATCGGGTTTCGGTTGTTTTGGAACAGGAAATAAAGGCAAAAATCAACGGTCCGGCGATGGCAAAAATGGCTTTTCTGGTTTTCATATGCCGCAATTTCAAATGAAATAGAAAATAATGCCCTGTTCAGATCCTGAATAACACCCTATTAACTGCAATAACCTTACCGTTGAGCGAGATAAACAGTAGCTGCCATTCAAAATAAACCTTGAAAATACCTTAAACATTTTGTAGCTTTATTGCCCTGCTGCTCAGCGAGTTATTGACATTAACCTTACCATGAAAGCAACTAAACGGCTGATTATATTTTGCGTATTCATATCCCCTTCGCTGCTTTTTTCTCAAAAGCAAAGCGGGTCGATTTTTGGGAAAATAGTTGCTTTGGACGGTCAGCCTGCCGTTGGTGTAACCATTGAAATAAAAAAAGCAGGCAGAATTGCTGTATCTGATACGAGAGGTAATTTTATACTGCAGCACTTACCGGCCTTGTGGGACAGTTTGCTAATTTCATCTGTTGGTACAAATCTTTATAAAGAGGCGGTCCATTTAAGTAATGCCCAAAACCTGGATTTAGGCATAATTCATCTGACAGCGAGTGTTACGCTCCTGCAAACGGTTGAAATCAATGGCCGTGCCGCCAAGTCCTACAAAAGTGACTATTCCTTTTTCGGAGCCAAAACGGAAACTCCCACTAAGGATATTCCACAGAGCATTTCAGCCATCACCAAGGAACTTATTCATGATAAGATGGAATTCACCCTGAAAGATGCAGTCGGTGATGTGGCCGGTGTGAATCAGTATTCCGGCTACGATGAATATACCATCCGGGGGTTTCGCGCTGAAAATGCCCGCGATATCAATGGTTTGCGCGGATACAATACAACCTATACCAGCAGTATGCTGGTGAATGTGGAGCGGGTTGAAGTGATCAAAGGACCGACGGCGACCCTGTATGGCAACTGCGACCCCGGTGGCACCATTAATTTAGTTACCAAAAAACCACTCGATCATACCGAAGGTGAACTGAATATTTTTGGCGGAAGCTGGGATCATTTCAGGGCCGAAGGCGATGTTACGGGTGCACTCAACAAGACCAAGTCGCTGCTCTACCGCCTGGATGCCGGTTATGACCAGAAAAATTCCTTCCGGGATCAGATCAACGGCAAATCTTACCAGGTAGCGCCTTCGCTGACATTTGTTCCGAACGATAAAATAAAAATCAATTTCGACTTTTCCATTTCGCATGTCAATACCGAGCTGGATAATGGCCAGCCCGGACTCGACAGCAATGATAATCTGAAAGCGACGCCTGTCAGCCTGACTGTTTCACAGCCCGGAAACTATTTGCAGGAGACCGATATCACTTCCATTCTCACGTTTGCCTATAAGATCAGCAAACGGCTGAGTTTCAATTTCGGTTATCTGAATTATAACACGAATCAGCATGTGGCCGAACATGGTTTTAATGATTATATCACAACCGATTCAATTTCATTGTTGTACTCTACCTGGAATTATCATACTGTAACTAATACGCTGACAAACTATTTTACTTACCTGGCGAATACCGGCAAAGTGAGTCATAAACTATTGCTTGGCTACGATTTTGTCAAGAGTTCGGTTACTCTGAACCAGCAGTATTATGAAAATCCCGACCAATTCGGAGTGGGAAGCGGGATCGTCGGAACATTCAGTTTAACAAATCCAAAATATAATCAGGCTTTACCCAATACTTACCAGCTTTCCGATTTTAATAATGATGCCTCGGATGTAGATCCGGATATCTATCATACACAGGGCATATATATGCAGGATGAATTAAGCTTCAACCGATGGAAGGTGCTGGTAAGTCTGCGCGAGGAATTCTACAAGAGTGATAATTCAGACAGTGCAGGCAGATTAAGTGAAAATGTTTTTCTCCCACGGCTCGGCATCGTATATACCCTTACTCCCAATTTGAATCTATATGCTACGTATAACAAGGGATTCGATCCTTTTGAAGCTTCCACCGAAGCACAGGTATTCGATAAGCCCTTTAAACCAATCATCAGCGAATTATTTGAAGCTGGCATCAAGGGGAATTTCTTTCAGAACAAACTGGCAGCCACACTTTCTTTTTATCAGCTGACCGTTGAAAATGTGGCGACGAACGCGGGTGATCCGTCCAATCCGAATTTATTTGTGCAGCAGGGACAGAACCGGTCCAAAGGAATCGAAGCCGAAGTAACCGGAAATATTCTTCCCAACCTGAGCGTACTGCTCTCCTATGCTTATGACGTCGCAACTGTAACGGAGGATAATGATAAGTCGCTCGTCGGAACCACCGTGGCGAATGCTCCACGGAATTCCAGTGCCAGCTGGGTCAAATATTCTTTCAACAAAAACAGCATTAAAGGATTCGGTATTTCGATTGGTCATTCTTTCGTCGGCCAGCGAACGACGCTGGATCCGGAAATCAATCTACCCTCCTATTTTTTACTGAACGGCGGAATCAGTTATGGGTTCAAGAAAATATCCGCCGCGCTGATTGTGAATAATATCACAAACACTACATACTGGGTTGGTGCTTACAATAATATCAACAAATGGCCCGGCGCGCCCCGGAATGTTATGGTCAATCTCGGCTTTAAATTCTGATCAGTCATCCCAATCAAAATAATTTTCCAGGAAAACGTTTCAGGCCATCTCGTTTAAAATACCCGCAGGAGTTATTTGCCGTCAACCAATGAACGGATTTATTACATTTTTACTGCGCCCGAAGGCTGGGTAATCTTGTGGTAATAAACATAAGATACTATCAAAATCACCAGTACGATCAATGGGAAAAAAGTTGCCCCGGTGAGGCCTTCAACGGACAAATAGCTGAGAAAGGCAAAAATAAAGTCGAATGCAAAACCGGCATATACCCATTCCTTCACTCGGCCCCGTACCCGCGGGATGATCAACAGGCAGGCCCCGCAAACTTTAAAAACGGCCAAGGCGATCCCAAAATAATCCGGGTATCCCAGGTGCCGGATACCCTCTTTTGCCATTTCGGTCCGCGAGGTAAGTGCCGGCATCACGCCTTCAAACAGAAAAATAAGAATGGTAGAGATCCAATAAATAATGCGATTCTTTTTCATTTTATTGTTTTAGGATATGTAAAATTAACCATCCACTGAACGCCAAACTTATCCCGGCACATTCCGAAATAGGCACCCCAGAATGTCTTGTTCACCGGCGACTCAACTTTTCCACCGGATGATAAACTGTTAAACAACCGGTCTGTCTCCGCCTCGCTTTCTGTACTCAGCATGGTATAGGAGTTGTTTCCAAAGACCAAATGGTGGTCCATGGATTCAAGTGCATCCGTTGCCATAAATACCTGGCCCCTGGGCGTTGTCAGGGCAATGTGCATCATTTTATTCTGTTCTTCCTGTGGCATTTTTTCGCAGCCCGGCATATCATTGAAACGCTGGAAACCGGTGAACTCCCCGCCGAAAACAGACTTATAAAAATTCATCGCTTCTTCAGCGTTCCCCAGGAAGTTAAAATACGGGTTTGTGCTAATCATACTTACTTGTTATTGTTTTAAAAGTATCATACGAAATTAGAGGCAATATTTCTAATGTGAGAGGTGTGAATGCGACATTGTTATAAGGGTATTTGCGACAACTGGTTTCTATATATTTGTTTTATGATTCATGTCTCCGTTCTGGCTTTACGGAATGCCGTTCCGGGCTCCATCACCGATTCAGTGGATGTTTTCGAATGGATTAACTCTTTTTTTACGCAGCAAAAAAAAGAAGCCCCATTTAAAATTGAACTCCTGGGCTTTACCCGGGAAGTCAAAATGAAGGGAGGTAAATATGTTATCCTGGCGGACCGGCTCTTTAATGAAGTAACTGAGAGCGATCTGATTATTATTCCCGCGCTGACGGGTCATGCCAGCAGTTCAGCCTATATTAACCGGGACTGTGCGGTTTGGATTGCCGACAGGTATAAATCCGGATCAGAAATAGCCTCCCTCAGTACAGGTGCCTTCCTGCTGGCCTTTTCCGGCATCCTGAATGGAAAACAATGTACTACGCACTGGGCTTATGCAAATGAATTCAGTTATCATTATCCCGGTGTCCGGCTCGTGGATCAAAAACTCATAACTGATCAGGACGGGCTCTACTCAAGCGGCGGAAGTAATGCCTACTGGAACCTCCTCATACATCTGGTCGAAAAATACACCAATCGTGAAACGGCGATCCGAACCGCAAAGTATTTTGTGATCGACCTGGACAAAAATAACCAGTCGGCATTCATTATTTTTCAGGGACTGAAAGATCATGAAGACGAAGTCATTTTAAAAGCACAGCAATATATAGAGGAGAAGCACCTGGAAAAACTTACCGTCGATCAGATTTCCGACCATTTCTTTATAACCCGGCGTACGTTTGAACGCCGGTTTAAAAAAGCAACCCGTCATACCGTTGCAGAATATGTACAGCGGGTAAAAATAGAGGCAACCAAAAAACGACTTGAAATTGGCAGAAAAACCATTAACGAAATCATGTACGAGGTTGGCTATTCAGATATCCAGGGGTTCAGGGAATTGTTTAAACGAATTACCGGCATGACGCCGAATGAATACCGAAATAAATATACCAGGCAAAAACCCGATTCTTATTCGTATCGCACCAAAATATAAATTTGATCAGGCCGGTTATACAATCAAATAAAAACGATAAGGATCTTTCTTTTTTTTAAATCAGCACTTTTGTCGTTAAATTCTGATAACTCGCGGTGATGCTTTCAAAAGGATGCGTTGCGCCATCCTGCTCGACAAAGAAATACTGCATACCGGCTACCGAAGACGCGGCAAATATTCTTTTGAAATCAACCGTTCCGTTTCCGATTTCCGTGGGCATTTTCTGTGCCATGATAATATCTTTAACATGCCATAAAGGAAAACGGCCCGGACTTTTTTTGAAAAGTTCTACGGGATCCTGTCCCGCAGCGGTTGCCCAACCGAGATCGAGTTCCATCTTCAGAATATCCGGACTTATTGTCAAAAGCTGATCATATGGAATTTTCCCATCCACGGATTCAAATTCATGGGTATGGTTATGATAACATAGTGTGATACCTGCTTTCCTTGCCTGTTCACCTGACTTACTCAAAATATCGATTGCCTGGCTCACTTCGGCCGAAGTACCCAGCGGAATGGAAGCACAAACAAGGAATTTTAAACCGCCCTCTGCTACCGCATCAATCACTTCCTGGCTGTTCTCCTTAAGATTTTTCATCGGAGGCATGTTCCGCATCTGGTGCAATCGTGTAGTATCCATTCCCGCAGGCACTTTGAATCCACCCGGCGGCATAACAAAGGGTGCACCGATTACATGATGGGAAACCCAGGAAAGTCCCATGTTTTTTGTCAGTTTCGCAAATTCTTTCGGTGTCATTCCATAAAATCCGCCCTTTACACTGAAAGCAGATTCAAGGTCCTTATATCCGATAGCCGCAATTTTTTTCAGTGTGCCGGTCACATCATCATCGATCGTTCCTCCCATGGTATACAATTGCAGGCCGACGGGATGCATTGCCGGTTTCTCCAGAAATGAAGCGTAGCCTTTGCCTGATAATATGAGTCCGCCCA
>Ga0206904_1134_pt1 | contig 18250 bp, 20 predicted proteins | sample Alteio_BWOrgHeat_42_FD_152981 | JGI IMG/M metagenome (GOLD analysis project Ga0206904, IMG submission 152981) | Enriched cells from forest soil in Barre Woods Harvard Forest LTER site, Petersham, Massachusetts, United States -... | ecosystem: Environmental > Terrestrial > Soil > Temperate forest >...
GCCTGGGCTTATATGCCATAAAATCGGAGCTGGAAGACCTTTCTATGAAATACATGGAAAGGGAAACCTATCAGTTTATAAAAAACAAGCTGAACGAGAAAAAGGCAGAGCGCGAAAAATTTATCAGGGACTTTATTGAACCGGTAAAAAAAGTTTTGGAAGGACAGGGACTGGAAGCCGATTTATTCGGCAGGCCAAAATCTATCCACTCTATCTGGAATAAGATGAAGAAAAAGGCTATTCCTTTTGAGGAAGTGTATGACCTTTTTGCCATCAGGATAATTTTAGACAGCACACCCGAAAGTGAAAAGGCTGATTGCTGGAAAGCATATTCAATAGTTACAGATCTATACAGGCCCAATCCGGACAGATTACGGGATTGGATCTCATCGCCTAAGGCAAATGGTTACGAATCGTTACATACTACGGTTATGGGGCCGCGCGGCCAATGGGTTGAGGTGCAGATACGTACCAAGCGGATGAATGAAATTGCCGAAAAAGGTTTTGCCGCGCATTGGAAATACAAAGAATCGTCAACCGATAGCGGGCTAGATCAATGGGTACAAAAGGTAAGGGATATGCTTAAAAACCCAGACTCGAATGCACTTGATTTTCTGGATGATTTTAAAATGAACCTTTTCTCTGACGAGATATTCATTTTTACACCAAAAGGTGCATTGATCCAGCTTCCGTTAGGGGCAACCGCGCTCGACTTTGCTTTTGAGATACATACCGACGTTGGGGCAAGCTGTATAGGGGCGAAAGTTAACCATAAGCTAGTACCGCTGAGCCATAAACTGCAAAACGGCGACCAGGTAGAGGTTATAACATCCAGCAAACAATCGCCAAAGGAAGACTGGCTGAATATTGTTGTAACCGCCAAGGCCAAAGCCAAAATAAAATCGGCCTTAAAAGAGGAAAAACGGAAAATAGCAGAAGACGGCAAGGAGATACTGGAGCGTAAGATGAAATCGTTAAAGATCACTTACAACTCAGAAAATATACACAAGCTAAGTTATTTCTTTAAGCTGCCATCAACACAGGATTTGTTCTACAATATTGCTAAAGGCACTATTGATATGAAGGACCTGAAAGAGTACCAGGCATCGGAGAAAGTAATTGAAAACAAGCCGCAGGATAAAATAGAGACCGAGCAGATACAAAGCCTGATGCGAAGCATAAAAGGCAAAGACACCGATATGCTGCTTATTGGCGAGGATATGCAAAAGATAGATTATAAGCTGGCTAACTGCTGTAATCCTATCCCCGGTGATGATGTGTTTGGTTTTGTTACGGTTAGCGATGGTATAAAGATCCATCGTACCAATTGCCCTAACGCGGCTAAACTGATGGCTAATTATGGGTACCGGATTGTAAAAGCAAGGTGGACTAACCAACAAGAGCTTGCGTTTTTAACCGGTTTGAGAATTACCGGTATTGATGAAGTGGGCCTGATAAACCAGCTGACTACTGTGATATCCAATGATTTTAAGGTGAATATCCGCTCAATTACAGTTGATAGTGACAATGGTATTTTCGAAGGATCGATAATGGTATATGTAAATGATACTGATCATCTGGAAAATTTGATCAGGAAATTGAAGACAGTAAAAGGAATTACCGGAGTAAACAGGTTTGATTCGGTAATTGAAAAAGCATCTTAATTAGTTGACTCGGTGAGTGGTTGATTAAGAGAGGAGTTGAATTTTAACTTAATCAACTCCAAACTAAATTCTTAACTTTGTCCTTTAATAAATAAACATGTCTCAACAGGAAACCATTGCAATGGTTAAGAAAATTTTCGAAGCCTATCTCGAAAATAAAAACCTCAGGAAAACTCCCGAACGCTTTGCAATACTCGAAGAAATATACTCCAGGAGCGATCACTTCGATGTGGAATCATTATACATCCACATGAAAAATAAAAAGTACCGTGTTAGCCGGGCAACTGTTTACAATACCCTGGAACTGCTGGTATCGTGCGACCTGGTAACCAAACACCAGTTTGGCAAAAATATGGCCCAGTTCGAAAAATCATACGGCTATAAACAACATGACCATATTATTTGTATTGATTGCGGCAAGGTTGTTGAGTTTTGCGACCCGCGTATTCAGCAGATCCAAAGTATGATGGGCGGTTTGCTGAAATTTGAAATAAAACATCACTCATTAAATCTGTATGGCAACTGCGAAAAACTACGCGCAGGTTTTTGCGACAGAAAAGCCCAATAAAGATGGATAAGCCTATTTTAAGTAAACAAGCATTTTGGGATGTTGATATGGATAAGATCGACTATGAGAAAAATGCAGCACATGTTGTAGAAAAGGTTATAGAAAGAGGGAAAGCGGAAGACTTTGAGAACTTGTTAAAATTTTACGGGTTTAAAAAAGTAGGGGAATTAGCATTGCAGGCAAATTGGCTTTCTGACATAAGCATAAATTTTTGCTGTAAGCTATTTAAGGTTAAACCAACCGATTTTAAATGTTACGAGAAGAAACAGTCGAACCGGCTACACTGGGACTTTTAAAACAGATAGTGGCTTTACCTGAATTAAAACAATTCAGGTTGGTTGGTGGCACTGCACTCTCTCTCTTGTACGGGCATCGAAAATCTATCGATCTAGACCTATTTACAGATCAACCTCTCCAAAAAGATATTTTAATCCCAGTTCTGGAAGATGCTTTTGGCAGAATAGTTTCGGTAAATGATAGAAGTAAAAACATTTACCAGTGCATTATCAAGGATATAAAGGTTGATTTTGTTTCCGTGATTGACCCATTCTTAAACCCAGTACAATTAATTGACAATATTCCATTTGCTGATATTAAAGATTTAATAGCTTTGAAACTTAATGCAGTGAAAGGCAGGGGTGTAAAAAAGGACTTTTGGGATGTCGCAAGACTCCTGCAAGATTATACGCTACGTGATCTTTTTCAGTTTTATCATGATAGATATAATTATGATGATACCTTTGCAGTAATCAGATCGGTAGCATATTTTGATGACGCCGAGAATACTATTACTCCGGAGTCATTAGACGGTATGACCTGGGAAAAAGTAAAAATAACCATCGATAAAGCATTTGACACTTATTATAAATAACAATAGAATTAATGGCTGTTGACGTATTATTAGGCCTCCAGTGGGGCGATGAAGGTAAAGGAAAAATTGTTGATGTACTGAGCGCAGGGTATGACCTGATCGCACGTTTTCAGGGCGGCCCCAATGCCGGGCACACACTTGAGTTTGATGGTAAAAAGTTTGTACTGAACACCATACCTTCGGGCATATTTTTTGAAAATACCATGAACCTGATAGGTAATGGTGTTGTAATTGACCCCATCACCTTAAAAAAGGAAATAGATAAGTTAAAAGATGCCGGTCATGATCTTTTAGCCAAAAAAAACCTGATGATAGCCAAAAAGGCGCACCTGATTTTACCAACACATCAATTGCTGGATGCAGCTTCTGAGAAAAAAATGGGGGAAGGTAAAATAGGATCGACCCTTAAAGGCATCGGGCCAACTTATATGGATAAAACCGGCCGTAATGGTCTGCGGGTTGGCGATACCACTTTACCCGATTTTAAAGAACGTTACCAAAAACTGGTTGATAAGCATGTATCTATGCTTACCTCGCTGTATGGCGAAGTAGCCGATTTCTCTGAACGTGAGGCAGCATTTTTTGAAGCCGTTGAACTGATTAATAAGTTTCAACTGGTTGATTCGGAACATTTAGTAAATGACTATTTAAAACAAGGCAAAAAGGTTTTGGCAGAGGGTGCACAAGGCACTATGCTCGATATTGACTTTGGTTCATACCCTTTTGTGACCTCGTCAAATACTACTACAGCAGGCGCCTGCACAGGTCTTGGAATTGCCCCGAACAAAATAGGAGAGGTTATAGGCATTTTTAAAGCTTATTGTACACGCGTTGGTGGCGGCCCCTTCCCTACAGAATTAAATGATGAAACAGGCGAAGAACTACGCCGCATAGGCCATGAGTTTGGCGCTACAACAGGAAGGCCCCGTCGTACCGGATGGATTGACCTGCCTGCATTAAAATATGCTATTATGTTAAATGGCGTTACCCAAATGGTAATGACCAAAGCCGACGTATTAAGCGGATTTGATAAGATATACGCTTGTACCCATTATAACTATTTAGGCGAGAAAATTGATTATATGCCTTATGATATTTGTGGTGTTGAGGCTGTTCCTGTTTTGAAGGAGATTGATGGCTGGAATGAAGATTTGACTGGTATAACTGAGCTATCGCAGATTCCGGCTAAGCTGCAATCGTATATCGATTACCTGGAGAAAGAATTAGAAGTACCGATTAAATATTTATCGGTAGGACCAGATAGAAAACAAACTTTAGTATTGCACTAATATCAGGATAACGCATTATTGAATATTGCAAAGGCCTCTGCTAAGGGGCCTTTTGATGTTTATAAAACTATTTTTGCACTGTGATTACACAAGTAACAGATCTTCAAAATTTTAAAAAGAATGCCTTGCAATGGGCTTCAGGTTTTGATGTTTGCTGTTATTTAGATTCCAATAATTTCAACGACCCTTATACCAAGTTCGATACTTTAATTGCAGCCGGAGTTAAGGCAGATATTACTGCTAATGTTGGGAATGCTTTTGAACAACTTGCAAAGTTCCGTGAAGAACACCCTGGCTGGATGACTGGATTTTTCGCGTACGACCTTAAGAATGAAGTTGAGAATTTAACCTCTGAAAACCCCGACCAACTTCACTTTCCTGACCTGTATTTTTTTGTTCCGCAATGCCTGATCATCATTAAGGGAGATGAAATTGAAATAATTGCAGATGATCCGCAATTCGTATTTGAGAGCATTGAACAACAGGTAGCATCAAATAATGATACTGCAAATAATGTAAATATTCAGGCCCGTTTTAACAAAACAGAATACCTGGCGATAGTTGAAAAAATAAAAGAGCATATAACCCGTGGAGATATTTATGTAACCAATTTCTGCCAGGAGTTTTTTGCTGAAAATGCTATTATCGACCCGCTTGCTGTATTTTTAAAGCTGAACGAAGTTTCGCCCAATCCCTTCTCCGCTTTTTTTAAAAGGAATGATAATTATATTATTTGTGCAACTCCCGAGCGTTTTTTAGCTAAACGGGGAAGTAAATTAATATCGCAGCCAATTAAAGGGACAACAAAAAGAGGTGAGGATGAGATAGAAGACAATTCCTTAAAAAAACAGCTAAGAAGCCACACTAAGGAACTACAGGAAAATGTAATGATAGTTGACCTGGTCCGGAATGACCTTACGCTGTCCGCAAAGGAAGGTAGTGTAAAGACCGAAGAATTATTTGGCATTTATAGCTTCAGGCAAGTACACCAAATGATTTCGACTGTTATATGTGAGATGCGTGATGATATAAGCACTGTACAGGCCATAAGAAACACTTTCCCCATGGGCAGTATGACAGGAGCCCCCAAGATAAGTGCTATGCGGCTAATGGAACAATATGAAAACAGCAGGAGAGGCGTTTATTCAGGATCAATAGGGTATTTTAGTGCGGATAATGATTTTGATTTTAATGTGGTTATCCGGACGCTGTTATACAATAATAATAACCAATACCTTTCTTTTCATGCAGGCAGTGCGATCACTTACCATGCCTATGCAGAAAAGGAATATGAAGAGTGTTTACTTAAAGCGCAGGCAATACTGGAAGTGTTGGGTCGGCCATTATCTTCTCCCCAATCCTTACGCTAATAGCTGATCCGTTTGCAAAGAAGGCAGAATATGGTTTTTGGCTTAAAAAAGGCAAAAACGCTTTGCCATATAACTCTGTAATGTCAGCCTCAAAAATAAAATCCTGAACCTGTGCTACCTGCCACGATATATGTTCAACCCGATACTCCATGGTTTTAATATCACTTAGTTTGTTATATCCCCAGTAATGTTCAAAAATGAATTCTTCGGCACTTCCGGGTTGTATGTCTTTAAAGTGATTATTTACTGTAGCACCCAATTTATTCCATTTGCCTTTTAGCCTCCATTCGTATAAAAATTCTGTGTAGTTATTTTTTACCGGAATTTGAGAGTGGCGCATGGGCAAAGCCCTATAATGTTCTTTATATAAATTGTTAGCAATAAATGCGATGATGCTTTTGGGTAGGATCTCGCTTATAAACACAGCTCCGCGTTTCCATTCTTTACCATCAAAATGCTTTACATAAAAACGCAGGTTAACTTCTTCAAAGTTTACGTGAAAAGGCCATTTAATTCCTAATACCCTGGTTTCGAAAAACATAAAGCCAACCATGCTAACCAGTGCTTTTCCATGCCATAAATCGAGTGTAGTTGCAGGGGGTAAATAGGGTAATAATACAGCCTGATCAACCTCGTAATTAAGCATTACCAGATTGTTCCATTGCGCTTGCAGAAATTTACGCTTCCCCATAAATAATGATATGTTAATTAAGGATGAAAATCCCTTATTGAGCAAAGATGAATCAGGCCGGCTTGGAATCGGTACCAGTGGGTAAACTGCTTTTCTTTTTGAAAAGGTTTACGCGGGATTCCTTACCTTTCAGCAGCCTTTCAATATTTTTTTGATGCGTAACCAGTATCAATAAACAGATCAGCATCCCGAAAATAACTACCAGGTTATTGGTATACTTATTAAAAAAGAAGGTTACACCTATAAGGTAGGCGAAACCTGCAGTAATTGAGCTAAGTGATACGTAACGGGTAATTAAGAGCACTACTATAAATACCGATACGCAGAATAAGGCGGCGTCGAGGTTAACGGCTAAGACCATTCCGAATAGGGTTGCTATTCCTTTACCACCCCTGAATCCGGCAAATACCGGGAACAAGTGCCCCATTACGGCAGCTATACCTAAAGCTAACTGATAACTTATATAATTTGAATGTGGTCCGCCGGTTGTTGAAACGCCGATAAAATAAGCAAGGTTGGTGGCGGTCCATCCTTTTAAGATATCGATTAGCATTACAGGGATCCCTGCTTTTTTACCCAATACCCTGAACGTATTTGTTGCTCCGGCATTACCGCTGCCATATTCCCGTACATCAACCCCGTAAAATGCCATCCCTATCCAGACCGCTGTGGGAATGGAGCCACAAAAATAGGCCAAAATAAGCGCTGAAATAGAGTAGCCAGTTATCATTTCAGCGCAATATTAATAAATTAAGTCCGAAAGTCGGAAAAGTCCGAAAGTCCGGAAGAAAATAATATCCGTGATCGTTTTTTAACATATCGTTCTTAGTTCCTCAATTTATTAATCGGATATTCAACTAATCCCTAATCACCGATCTCAGGCCTTTAGCCTACTGCTTTCAAGCTAAGGTCTAAACTTTTAACTGAATGTGTTAAAGCACCTACTGATATGTAATCGACCCCGCAAGCAGCGTATTCGCGAATGTTATCAATAGTTATACCTCCCGAAGCTTCTGTAATATACCGCCCCTTAATAAGGTTCACTGCTTCGCGCAGATCATGATAATTAAAGTTATCAAGCAATATACGATTTACGCCACCTGTTTGCAAAACCTGTTGCAGTTCATCAAGGTTTCTTACTTCAATCTCAATTGCCAGCTTTTTGTTTTGATGGATGAGATATTGTTGCGTATTTTCAATTGCCTGCCTTATGCCGCCTGAATAATCAACATGGTTATCTTTTATCAGTATCATATCATACAAGCCAAAACGGTGATTAACCCCACCACCGATCCTGACAGCCCATTTTTCCAGATACCGTAATCCGGGAGTGGTTTTACGTGTATCTAAAACTTTTACACCGGTGCCATCTAAAATATCAACTATCTGGCGTGTTTTTGTGGCAATGCCACTCATGCGCTGCATACAGTTAAGTACCAGCCGCTCTGCTTTTAAAATATTTTGAGCGTCGCCTTCAACTTCAAATGCAACATCTTTTGGTTTAACTTTAGCGCCATCACTTAAAAAAGTGGTTACTTTAAGCGAGGCATCTACAATATGAAATATTTCTAAAGCCAGTTCAACACCTGCAAGGATACCTTCGTCTTTAATTAAAAGTTTGGCATTGCCTTTTGTGCCTCCAGGAATAGTTGCGAGTGAGGTATGGTCACCATCGCCTACATCTTCGCTAAGAGAGTTTAAAATAAATTGATCAATAAGTGATTTGTCCAAACCAGTTTGAGTTTTTGAAGCCCAAAAGTAAGGATTTTCATTGAGTCCATAGTCCATAGACGATGGACCATGGTTTTATTTTGATCATTATATGAATAAAATAATTAATGGAGATATCTATTCGGCTATCGACTATGGCCTATTGACCATGGACCAAAAACTACTTCACCTTCTCGGTTTCTATGCGGAGCTCGATTAATGTTTGGACACCATTGGTTTCTTTTAACGTGTAGGCTACCCGGAACGGGCCTTTATCGGTAGTAAGGATAAGCACGCCAAAAAGGTAATTTGGGTTTGAATTTACCTTATGCAGCATTTTAAAAGCTGATGGCTTATTTTGGCTAAAGAATTTATCTAATATAAGCCCGGCCTGAACTTTTGAATAAACATTTTCTTCGTCCTGTATGGTGATCTCAACGCTGGGGGCAAATATTTTTGAAAGCTCGCGGGTATTTCCCTGCTTTATTAATTCGGCAACCTTATCTATAGGGTCTGCTATGATGGCAGGAACCATATATGATATAATAAGCAACGGCAGATAAAACAGTTTCATAATATTATTAGACAACTATAAAAAATGAACGTTACAATATAAGACGATTGAGTTGGATTAAGGTTTTAATGGAGGGGTATTAATTGACAAAATATCAACTACTCAGTAAATCAACTTAATCAAGAATAAATTTATCTTATTACAACGTTGCCTTTATATTTGCATTGTGGAAAAACAAAAAAAAATTGCATTAATTATCCTTGATGGCTGGGGTTACGGCCGAAACGACGCATCGAACGCTATACTTGCAGCCAATACACCATTTTTCGATTCATTATTAAAACAATATCCCCATTCAAAGCTGGAAGCTTCGGGTACTGCTGTTGGCCTGCCTGCAGGGCAAATGGGCAACTCGGAAGTGGGACACATGAATTTGGGCGCCGGCAGGGTTGTTTACCAGGAACTTGGCCGTATACATAAAGCGGTTGAAGATAATGAACTGCCCACGAATGCAGTTTTAAAAGAAGCCTTTGAATACGCTAAACAAAATAATAAGAATGTACACTTTATCGGGCTTGTTTCTGATGGTGGTGTTCATTCGCATATTAAACATGTAAAAGGTTTATGCGATGCTGCGGCTGTTTACAATTTAGACAAGGTATTTATACATGCATTTCTGGATGGCCGGGACACAGACCCAAAATCTGGCATTAATTTTATAACCGATCTTGAAGATTATATAAAGGGTTCTAACGTAAAAATAGCATCGGCTATTGGCAGGTATTATGCTATGGATAGGGATAACCGTTGGGAAAGGTTAAACTTGCTTACGATTTGATGGTTAACGGTACCGGGCAGCCAACGCAGGATGTTATTCAGTCAATTAAAGAATCGTATCTGCAGGATGTTACCGACGAATTTATTAAACCAATTGTAAAGGTTGATGCCAACGGGCAACCATTAACAGTGATTAAAGAGGGCGATGTAGTGATCTGTTTTAATTTCAGGACCGATAGAGGACGTGAAATTACTGTATCGCTAACCCAAAAAGCTTTCCCTGAATATAATATGCATCCACTGGATCTGCATTATATTACAATGACCCCTTATGATGAAACATTTAAAAGTGTGAAGGTGGTGTTTAATAAAGAAGACCTGACAAAAACGTTAGGCGAGGTTTTACAGGATGCAGGTAAAAACCAGATCCGTATTGCTGAAACAGAAAAATATCCACATGTTACCTTTTTCTTCTCAGGTGGCCGCGAAAAGGAATTTAATAACGAAAAACGTTTACTGGTTCCATCGCCTAAAGTAGCAACCTACGATCTGCAACCAGAAATGAGCGCAGAGGGAATACGTGACGCAATCATCCCTGAATTGAAAAGCAGGTGGGCCGATTTTATTGTGCTAAACTTTGCCAATACCGATATGGTTGGTCACACTGGTGTATTTAGTGCCGTTGTTAAAGCTGCAGAAACAGCCGACAGATGTACAAAAGATGTTGTGGAGGCAGGTATTGCAAACGGATATTCGTTTATAATAATTGCTGACCACGGCAATGCTGACTATATGATAAATGATGATGGGTCGCCAAACACAGCCCACACCACAAACCTGGTACCATGTATTGTTATTGATGACGATGTTAAGCAGGTTAAGGATGGTAAGCTGGGTGATATTGCACCAACTATATTAAAAATATTAGGCGTAGCAATTCCCGAAAAAATGAGTGGTAATGTATTGGTTTAAATTGAGGGTTTGGGTAGCAGCTTTAATGCTGATAGCCTATTGGTCGGCCTGTAAACCTGATTCAAAAGAAGCAGGTACGGGGCTAAAATATTTTAATGTTAAAGAATATTTTACTGCCAATGCTGCGCGATTGCAAAAACTGAACAAACCTGTTTTAAAAACGGTTACACATAACGGAGTTACTGAAACCAAGACTGTAAAAATTGAAAACTGGGGGCAGGAGCTTGATCTTTTCATAGGAGCAGATATAAACAAGCCTGCCTGGAAAAACAGTTATACAGTAATTGATAATAATGATGGCCTATTGTATAAGGCTAAGGACCCGGAGCTTAAAGTGCGTGAAATACTGATTAAAAAAGAGGGGCAGAAAATTAAGTGGATCCTGATATTTACCCACACTAAAAATATATTATATCAAACTACAGAAAAATTAAGCTATTACCCGGACTCGTTATATATTATTGAAAAGGGGCAGACAGTAAAGTTGATGGGTAGTAACCACTATATAATAAAGGGGGTGATTGCCAACTAATTACGGAATTCTGAAAATTTGATCAGAATAATTAATTATGATGAGCGGTAGCCTCGTCTAACTTTTGCTTTGATATATCTATTAAAGCGGCTATATCGGTTCTTTCAGGATTGCTTGATAGAATCTTTTCAAGATCGGAGATGGAAGCTTTTAATGCACTAATACCGCGGGCTTTATCAAAGAAACGACCTGTTGCCTGCAATTTGAATAAACCATACTCTCTGTAAGCAATACCGCGTGTTTGGTAGTAATTATTATTTATATCATTTGGATCGATGGATATCGCTTTGGTAAGGTCGAATATCACCCCTAATAAATATTTTTCTTTATCTGCTGTTGAAAGCTGGTTGTCCTTACCCAGGTAGCTTTTTGCCCTTGCCCTATAATAGTAAGCCCTTGCATCAGTAGGTTTTATCGAAAGCTCTTTGGTATATGCTGCTATTGACTTTTTATAGTTTTCGCTGTGATAATAGGAATAACCCAGCATCCATAAAGCATTAGCGTTGGTTGAATCAACTAAACAAGCCTTTTCTAATTGCGCTACGGCAACCTTGAAATTGCCATCCATTAAAGCCTGCTGCCCCAACTTTACATAAGCGTTTTGTGCAGATGCATTTTCGAGAGAGGAAATGACCAGGAAGGAAATGATAACAGAAATCTTCATCAAGGGCTTATATGTGTTTACCAAAACCGTATACAATAAACTTCATTTACATGAAATTATTATGCCAACAACATTTTTTTGTAGAAGTATTTTTAATAAAATATCAAATCAGATGCGATGATATGACTTTTTTTCATCTTTATCAAGAATTTTTATTTTTTTAAATGATGGCTGAAAATATATAATTGGCATGTAATCAATTGATTATAACGAAACCGGGACTGTTGCCGAATATTAGCTGATCTTGGCATAGGACTTGAAACATAGTATTGATACAGGAATAACTGCAATTTAACCTGTATAAATAATACCTGTATCTTTACAGGCTGACAATATGACGTTTTTTATAAAACATAAAAGGTAGTTGATGAGTTTCGATCCATTTGATTTTAAAAGTGCTTTACCAGTAATAAACGAAGATTCTGAATTTTTTCCGCTGATGTCTACTGAAGATGAGGAGGAAATGAATAATGAAGCTTTGCCAGATATTTTGGCTATACTGCCTTTGCGCAATACGGTATTATTTCCGGGGGTAGTTATTCCCATTACTGTTGGCCGCGATAAATCTATAAAGCTGATCCGTGATGCAAACAAGGGCAACCGCATGATCGGGGTAGTTTCTCAACAAGATGTGGGGATTGAAGACCCTTCATTTTCCCAGTTAAACAAAATCGGTACCATTGCGCTAATTGTTAAGATGCTGCAAATGCCCGATGGCAATACAACCGTTATATTGCAGGGTAAAAAGCGCTTTGTTTTAAAAGACGAAGTACAAAGCGTTCCTTATATAAAAGCTACGATTGAGCCTTTTAAAGAGGTAAAACATAAAGAGGATAAAGAGTTTAAAGCCATGGTGTCGTCCATTAAGGATATGGCCATGAGCATTATTCAACTTTCCCCAAATATTCCAAGCGAAGCAGGGATTGCCATACGCAATATTGAGAGCACTTCATTTTTGATCAACTTTATTTCATCGAACATGAATGCTGATATGCTGGCCAAGCAGCAACTATTGGAAGAGCCTAATCTTCGCACCAGGGCCAACCTGGTATTGGAGCATTTAACCTTAGATCTGCAAATGCTGGAATTGAAAAACCAGATCCAAAGCAAGGTGCGCGTGGACCTGGATAAACAGCAACGCGATTACTTTTTGAATCAGCAGCTAAAGACCATTCAGGAAGAACTTGGTGGTAATTCGCCTGACCTGGAAATAGATAGCCTGAAGGCAAGAGCTATAAAAAAGAAATGGGGAAAAGAGGTTAAAGATCATTTTAATAAAGAAATGGAAAAACTGGTGCGCACTAATCCTGCTGCTGCTGATTATTCCGTTCAAATAAATTATCTCGAATTATTGCTCGATCTGCCCTGGAACGAGTTTACCAAAGACAATTTTGACCTTAAACGTGCCCAAAAGGTTTTAGATAAAGATCATTTCGGGCTTGATAAAGTAAAGCAACGTATTATTGAATACCTGGCTGTGCTTAAGTTAAAGCATGATATGAAGGCTCCGATACTTTGCCTGGTTGGCCCCCCGGGAGTAGGTAAAACATCTTTAGGCAAATCAATTGCCAAGGCTTTGGGTCGCAAATATGTCCGTATGGCATTAGGAGGCATCCGCGATGAAGCCGAAATAAGAGGGCATAGAAAAACTTATATCGGTGCAATGCCTGGTCGCATTATTCAATCAGTAAAAAAAGCAGGCGCGGCAAACCCTGTATTTATACTGGACGAGATTGATAAGGTGGGTAATGACTTTAGAGGAGACCCGTCATCGGCATTGTTAGAGGTGCTTGACCCTGAACAGAACAGTACTTTTTATGATCATTATGTAGAAATGGATTTCGACCTGTCGAACGTGATGTTCATCGCGACAGCAAATTCATTGAGTAGTGTACAGCCGGCTTTGCTGGACCGTATGGAGATTATAGAAGTAAATGGTTATACTATTGAAGAAAAGGTTGAAATAGCTAAGCAACACCTTGTACCCAAACAACGTGATGCACACGGGTTAAAGGCAAAGGATGTAGTTGTAAAACCTGATATAATAGAAAAAATTATTGTTGATTATACTCGTGAGTCGGGAGTACGTTCACTGGAGAAAAAGATAGGCTCACTGGTGCGTGGCGTAGCAAAAAATATTGCCATGGAAGAACCCTATAACCCTACTGTAAATAAAAAAGAGGTAGAGAAAATATTAGGAGCGCCCATATTTGATAAAGACCTATATGAAGGCAATGACGTGGCTGGTGTTGTTACCGGGCTCGCATGGACATCTGTAGGTGGAGATATATTGTTTATTGAAGCCAGCTTAAGCCCCGGTAAAGGCAAATTGACGCTAACAGGCAGCCTTGGCGACGTAATGAAGGAGTCTGTAATTATAGCGCTTGCTTATTTACGAGCACATGCCTCATATTTTGACATAGACCCAAGGGTTTTTGACCTTTGGGACCTGCATGTGCATGTTCCGGCTGGGGCTACGCCAAAAGATGGCCCTTCGGCAGGTATAACTATGCTAACAGCATTAACATCAGCCTTTACGCAACGTAAAGTTAAACCTAACCTGGCTATGACAGGCGAAATAACCCTACGAGGCCGGGTTTTAGCTGTAGGCGGTATAAAGGAGAAGATACTTGCTGCAAAACGGGCGAACATAACCGAAATAATTTTGTGCGCTTCGAATAAAAAGGACATAATGGAAATTAAGGAAGATTATATAAAAGACCTTAAATTTAATTATGTTACCCAAATGCGCGAGGTAATTGACCTTGCCCTTTTAAACGAAAAGGTAACTAATCCTCTTGATCTTACAGTTAAGGAAGATGCTGCGCCTGCAGTAGTTTAACCTTAGTTCTGCTCAATTTATTATTAAAGATCTGACAACTTTTGGAAAGCTGTCAGATCTTACTTTACCCGCCTAAGCGAATCACTGAAACCTTTTTAACTATATCAGCGTATTACGCACTATCATAATAAAGTAATTATGGTAATAGTTAACAATCCAAAATCTAAAAAAAGTGAAGAAAACTTTTACATTAAAAGCTATTTTTTTGTTCATCCTTATCACATCTTGTTTTAATCTGAAAGCACAGAACCTTGAAGAAAATCCTATTAAACGGGATTCGACTATTGTTGAACTTACCAAGCCAAAAACTGTATTTCTTGAAGTTGGGGGGCCAGGACTTGCCCTTACTGTGAATTATGACACACGTTTTGGCGACTCGCGTGATAAATGGGGATACAGGGTAGGAGCAGGCTACTATAATACCGGCTCAAACTGGGTTGCCTCTGTTCCGTTACAAATAAACTATTTATATGGAGGGCATAAGGCTGGTGGCAGCAGTTTCCTGGAGCTTGGCGCAGGTACTACGTTTGTACGCTCGCACGGAACACCAAATGGGACATATTTTGAATTTGATAATATAACCGGCTTTATTGCAACCGGAACTTTAGGTTACCGCTTTCAGCAGGATAATGGCGGTATAAATTTCAGGATTGAATTTACCCCGATTGTATATGATGATGGCCTTATAGCTGCCGGTGGTGTAAGTATTGGCTATACCTTTTAATATAACCCGATTAAATAAAAATATTTTAAAAGCCTCCCGATATATCGTGGGGCTTTTACTATTTTAGACGGTTAAATCCAAAAACCCGGATGAAAATTAAACTATTGACCTTGTTTGCCGGCCTTTTTTGTGCCGTAAATGTATTTGCACAAACCCACAGTAACGAAATTGGTATACAAACCGATAATGATTCCTATCTTTTGCAAGGATCGGACCGGTATTATACAGACGGCATTTTTATTTACTACAGGCATGCTTTAAACGTAAAAAACACCGATAATACTGAATTGATAAATAAAGTACTGGGTTTTGAAGCCGGGCAAAAAATATTTAATCCACAATCAGGTTATGTGCCAAGCCCGCAGTATGTTGACAGGCCTTTTGCCGGGTATTTATATGTTGGCTCGACCCTGAATTTTTTATATAAAAACGAGAGTAACCTTAAACTTGGTGCTCAATTGGGTGTTGTAGGCCCGGCTGCCGACGGAAAGGAAGTGCAGACATTTGTACATAAAAACTTCGGATTTTATACACCGGGAGGATGGCAATATCAAATTGAGAACGAAGCAGAGCTAAACCTTTCGGCAGAATACAACAGGCTAATAACGAGAGCATCTTGGATAGATGTTTCGTTAGCAAGTTACCTGAATTTGGGTAATGGCTTTAGCGGATTGGGTTTTGGGCCATTGGTACGGTTAGGATCATTCAACCAGTTATTTAATTCGGTAAGTACACAAAGCACGGCTATTAAAAATCAGACCATAACCCCACTTCATCCGCAGGAAATATTTTTTTATTATAAACCACAGTTCAATTATGTGGCTTATGATGCTACCATACAAGGTGGATTATTTGATAAACATGATAACCCAAACAGCCAGGAAATAACCCAGGATAAGGAACCTTTTGTTTTTAGTCAGCAATTTGGCGTTGCTTTTACGAGCAAGCGTTTTGTTATTGATGCTGCAGCAATATTTCACACTAAAGATGTTAAAGAGATGCTACAATCGCATCAGTGGGGAAGTGTGACGGCGTTATATAGGTTTAAGTAGTTTGATATTAGTCCATGGTCGATAGTCCATGGACCATAGAAAAACCAGGTGATTTGCTATGGTCCATCGTCTATGGACTATCGACTTCAATCACTTTCACCAAAACTCTTTTTCCGGTTTTCTTTTTTAGCGGAGGTTATTTTTTTTGCTGCAAGACGGGCGACTTTGGCAGCTTTGCTTACGCGGCTTGCTTTGCGGGCCTTTGGTTTATGCAGCGCTTTGGTCAATAATACGGTAAGCCTTTCAATTGCTTTTTCTTTATTTAAATACTGACTGCGTTCTTCATCACAAATTACCTGGACTAAACCATCTTTGTTTAAACGTGCCTGCAGCTTTTCGTTCAACAACTGTTTTTCTTCATCGGTAAACAGCAATGAGTTATCTACGGAAAACAATAATTCGACCTTACTGGATACCTTATTGACGTTTTGACCACCTTTACCTCCGCTGCGCGATGTTTTGTAAGTAGTTTCTTTCTGGAGGTCGGCCTTTGTAAAATTCATGGACAAAAGTAGTGAAAGTTTGTAGTTGAGTTGTAGGCGGTTTGCAGCAAGAGTAATAAAAACTGCTCACTACTAACTGCAAACTGTCAACTTTTTCCTACTTTAGTTGCCCATGAGTAACAACATTGTAGTTGCCATAGATGGCTATTCTTCGTGTGGAAAAAGCACTTTGGCTAAAGCATTAGCGAAAAAGCTTCACTTTATTTACGTAGATAGCGGCGCAATGTACCGTGCAGTAGCCTTATATTTTTTAAGAAATAACATCAACCTTACCAATCACGAACAAATTGCTGAAGCCCTTAAAAACATTCATTTAAACTTTCATGCACGCGACTATGAAACGCATATTACCTTAAATGATGAAGAGGTATCGGCTGAGATTAGGCAAATGCCTGTATCGGAAAGCGTGAGTGCTGTATCGGCAATACGCGAAGTGCGGCACGAAATGGTGAAACAACAGCAGCGTATGGGAAGATCGAAAAATATTGTAATGGATGGCCGGGACATTGGTACAGCAGTTTTTCCGGATGCTACTATTAAAATTTTTATGACCGCTGATCCCAAAATCAGAGCTGAAAGAAGATACAAAGAACTTTTGCCAAATAATCCTGATATAACGTTAGAAGAAGTTTTTGATAGCCTTGCCCACAGAGATTACCAGGATACCACACGTGCCGAGAGTCCGCTGGTAAGAGCCGAAGACGCCATAATATTAGATAATACGGACCTGACTCCAGATGAACAATTGCTTTTTGCTTTAAGCAAAGTTGAACCGTTTCTTTAAGATTTCGGATTTCGGATGTTCGATTTCGTAATTATTGATTTAAGAGATGCTTGTCGGATCGTTGATCGGTGAGATCAAAAAATAATCAGTGAAATCATTCCATAGTAAACTTCACAGCACTTACTCCGAACCTGTTTAAAAAATCAACGCCTTCATCGCTGCCTATGCCTTTATATGCAGCATACGATTTATCGAAAAACACTTTTTTTACCCCAGCAGAGAAGATAAGCCGTGCACAAGGCAAGCATGGCGACAGGGTAGTATATAATGTTGCGCCTTCGAGGTTAGCGCCGTTTTTTACAGCATATAGTATGGCGTTTTCTTCAGCATGTAATGCGAGTGAACAGCTTCCTTTTGAATCGCGCGGGCAACCGTTTTCTGGCCATTCTTCATCACAGTTATGGGTGCCTGCAGGAGGACCGTTATAGCCGATGGAGATGATACGGGTATCCTTGGTTAAAACAGCACCAACCTGGGCTTTAACGCAATGTGAGCGTTTAGCCAGATCTGTTGCCAGGTTCATGAAAATTTGATCGAATGTTAGTTTACTCATAAGTGATTAGAGGTTAGAGATCAGAGGGTAGAAAAAATCGACTAATCTCTGATCTCTAACCTCTAATCACTAAATATTAATGTCCGCCAGAGGCTTCCATATTATCAATATCGATACCTTGTTTTTTAAGGACAGAACCTGCTTTCCAGGCAAAGAACGCAAGGTAAGCA
>Ga0206904_1135_pt1 | contig 18196 bp, 22 predicted proteins | sample Alteio_BWOrgHeat_42_FD_152981 | JGI IMG/M metagenome (GOLD analysis project Ga0206904, IMG submission 152981) | Enriched cells from forest soil in Barre Woods Harvard Forest LTER site, Petersham, Massachusetts, United States -... | ecosystem: Environmental > Terrestrial > Soil > Temperate forest >...
GTGCCCGAACCGTGGGCGGAATGTCAGCACCACGCGCCACGGGTATACCTTGGTGTTTCCTAGCTGCAAAAGCCATCTCAATACCCCTGGACAATTTATTATTCCACTTTTTTATCAAGGCTGATATACGGATGCAATAAAAATCTGCAGGAGAATCCATAAGTTACAAATAAATAATCCGATTGTTTTTCTTATGCTGCGATTGTAGCACAAAAATGCCGCGTACCCACGGTATTTATATTGAATTATTTATTACAGGCCTGCCCGGAATTACCGCCCAACACGCTGAAAAATCGTACCGGCCTCCGTTTCCCTTTATCCTCGGTATTTTCACCGATATGGGTGAGCCATTTTGCCTTGGACGCGTCTTCGAGCGTGCATTCACGGCCAACATAGGCATGGATGATCACCGGCCATTCCACCACGATAGCACCATGGCTGAAGCAGCGTCCGAATTTCCAGAGCGCGATATCGCCCGGCAGCGGTTCCGTCACTTCCTGCGTATAGTGCAATAGCCCTTGCAGGTAACGTTCAGATTCACGGTGCAGGTGCCAGTCATTGGGATAATAGGGAATGTCTATGCGCTCAACCAGTCCTGCTTCGGTGAATACCTCCGCCAGCAGTGTCAGGCAATCCACCCCCGCGCTCTTGACCCTGCCGCCCGTATGATAAGGCGTGCCAAGCCACGTATATGCTGCCTGCACTGCGCGTGCGCGCTGACAGGAAAGCAGAATCTTTGAATCCGGAATCTGGAATCTTTGAATTTCAAGATTCATGGATTCAAGATTCCCATGACTATTGCGCATCTTTGACTGGCGCGTTTGCTCCGGCAGCTTCCGCCGTCCCCAACGCCTCGTGCAGATCTGCCTTGGCCTGCACCTGCAGCTCATGGATTTGTGTGCCGGAAGTGGTGATGAAATGGCGCTCGAACCACACCTCGATTTCATTTTTTAGTTTTTCCGTAAGTCCTTCGATTTCAGCAATCTCTTCTTTGATGCCCATAATGCTGTCCTTTCTGTTGGGGTTAATATTTTTTTGCGGGTACGCGGAGGAGTGCTATACGACGGCCCCGCAGGGGAGATTGTACGGAGTGCAATCGGGGGGCAGCCCATACAAATTACACCGCCGTGCTATTCTCCGGCACGTAAGGAAATCCCCGGAAATTGGTAAGATTGGAGAATTTGTTCTGGCAGGTGGATTGCTGCTTGTCGCATCCGGGAATAATCAAAAATGTATCACCCAATCCGGGCGTGGAAGGAAACGGCGCGATTACGGTTACAGTACTTGGCATTCCCTGGATATGGCGCTTGATAGTGCGCGATACACCGTTATTGGTACCGCTGGTAAAGCTCACGATGCCGAGATCAAAATAGTCCGTAGCCTGTGAAAGCGAGCAGTTTACGGCACTCTGGGTCGAGCCGGAAGCAGCGTTGCCGGTAACAGCAAAACTGGCGCTGGAAAGCGTGCAACCGGAATCATAGAGCGTATTGAGGCAACCGGACTGGTACAGATTGCGCGGCAGATTCTGGTTCAAGAGTTCAAGATGGCTGTTGACGGAGAAAGTGGCAAGCGAGCTGCCTGCATCCACTTCCGCGATACGCCCGGCGAACAGGATGACGGTTCCGGCAGCAACGTTGCCGTAGGTAGGCATGAAGGCGCGGTACAGCGTCAGCTCCGCACCGTCAAATACGCCCTGCCGCACCGCAGACAGAAACGGATCGCCAAGCACCGCCGCAGCTCCCGGCAGGATGTCAAACACCAGCGTATCCACCTCCACGCCGACTTTCCAATGGCATTTTGCTTTGTTATCCTTGCGATCGAAATAAGGGCCAGCCGTGCCGCCTGCGCTCCATGTAATCCCGTTCCAGATAATATCCTGATCGCCGCCGCAATAATTCAACTCCCCGCCACCGACTAAGGAAAATTGATACAGATCAGCAGTAAAAAACTGCCGCGTAGCGAGCAGGTTGATAAGGGCTGTGGATGCAGGTTTCATAGGTTCTAGGTGCTCGGTTCTAGGTTCTAGTGAAGCCAGGCTAGTACCTAGCACCTAGAACCCAGTCCCTAATTCTTTACACTGATAAATCCAAACTTCTTGGCCTTGTAATAGCCGGAGAGGAACAAAGTGAACGGCACGCTGTCGGTGCTCATGCGCACGGGGAAATAATAGCTGAAGTCCACACTGATAACCGCACCGCTTGCCGGCGGCGTGATAAACGTCACTATACCGGGAGAGGCGCTGCCCCATGCGCTGGTGGAGATACCACTACTTTTCACTACACCGTTGATATATACCGCGCTCACACTATGTGGTGCCAGCACCGGCTCAAGGAATCCGCCGAAAGCACGGATAAGCTGAAAAGCGGTCGTGCTGCCGTCGCCGGTCGCGATGGTCTGGCCGGCAACGCTGTTATCGTCGGCATCCTGATAGAGAAACGTGTCGAACTTGCCCTGGCGCAAATTGAAAAATCCCGCAAGCTGCTGCAACTCGCCGTAGGTTGCGCTAGAGCGCAGCACATTGTAGCTCAAATCCCATTTCCAGCGCGGATAAGCCTGACGCGCGAGGCGCGTTTCCTTGCCGGAAAGCGCCGTCTGCACCACCGTATCCCACTGCGGCGTGCGCACGACGTCAAACCCCAGCCCGACAAGCGAAGGAAGCACTGCTGTTGACATAAGATTCCTTATTTAATCGTTCCCGTTCCGGCCTGCTGAGGGTAAGCGTAAGCGAAGGGGGCAAACTATACTTGCCCCCTTTCAAAATTAACTCTTCCACGCCGGCACATGGTTATTAAAACTGCGCACCTGCGAGGAAATGGCACTGGCGATGGCAGATGCATTGTTCTTCAGGAACTGGGCGCCCGTCTGCGTGTCAATGGCGTTGATGTTGATAGTATAGTTATCGCCGCCGATGCCGCCCCCCTCACGCAGCCCCTGCGCGAATGCCTGCGGCACGACCATTTCTCCCTGATGCAGTTGTGCCACCATGTCCGAGCCTAAATTCCATGCGCCGACATCGAGGGAAACCAGCCCTTCCATTCCGGCGACTGCAGCGGCGGAAATCCCGGCAGGAACGGCGGCGGCAGGGCCAAGCACCGGAGACAGATAGGCATAGACGCCTGCATAGGTCGCTGCGGCATCGGATTCTATCTGCTTGATAACCTGCGCCGTACGCGCCGCCGATCCGGCCTTTGCCGTGCGCTGATCGCCCGAGCTGATCGCCACATTCTTATCGTCGTTGGCCGCCACCATGGCATTACCCGTGGCCATAAAATTTACCAAGCTGTTCATCTGATCCTTCGCGAAATTCAACGCGATGTTCGCAGAAAGCTGGGCGAATTTTATCTCCATGCTCTGCGCCGTTTTTGCCATCGCCTGTTGCCAACTTTCCGTTCCCTTCATCATGCCAGGGATCGCGGAGTCAACAGCACTTTGCAACGTCTTGAACATCTCACCGGTGGACTCAGCGCTTCTTCTGGCGACAGTCTGCGTTCCGCTGGAAAGTGCATTGATATCGGAGAACAATCTAGCCATATCCTGCTGCACCTGTTCCACGCCGGATTTGAATCCGGACGTATCCGCAGCGAACTGAACATTGACGCTTGTAGTTTCCGCCATAACTTTCTACCCTAAGGCTATGCTTGCCGATGATGAACGCAGTTTTATGAAATACTTCGCCGTATTGCCGCTGTTATTGCTTGCTGCGTGTGTCCCGCCGCCTTCTCCGCATGTAACGGCGGAAACGGATGAGTTCAGCCCTTATATCACTCTCAACGGCCCTTTCTCATCGGATACGGAATGGTCCGCGGGATTCTATAAATGGCAGTTAAAAAGCTTGATTACCCGTGCCACCCCACACCAGGTGACGCATTCGTTGTTGCTGGGCGTGCAATATACCGGGCATCTCGATCCCTTCACGCAGGCCTTCGACGATCACGCTATGGAGCTGCCCATCGTCATGCTGCATAAGGAAAAGGGCACCTGCCACTGGCGGGAATGCGGCATCGGCGAAGAAGCAGGCGTAATATTACAGGAATCCTATCTGCGGCAGCACGTTGCCTCCGGTTTCCGTGTCAAGGCCATCACCCGCGACGGCAACTGGTATATCTTGTCCGTCACGCCGGAAATGATCCATCTCCAGCTCGATGCGACAGACAAATACACTCATTGATTTTTTTCCATCGCCATAATGCGATCTACCAGATCGCCGGGTGTTCCCTCTTCTTTCGGCTTGATGCCAAGCCATGCGGCGATCAGGATCGGAACCGGAGGATGGCGCTGCCACTCTTCATGCAGCGCTTTGAGGCGCGGCATGGTAAGGGTACTTTCGACATAATCCCATGTCCATCCGGTCATATGGCAAGTATGGGCGATGATACGGTCCCAGTCGATGTTTCCTTCAGGGGGCTTCCCGCCCCCGCCACTTCCCCCATGGCATCTTCCTTCTGAAACACTCCAGTCTGGCGGGCAATGATACTGAATGCCGTGATAAGCTCCGGCAACGTTACCGGCAACTCCAGAAATTTTTCGTGCGTGAGATGGGGATGCAAGGCGGAGAGCGCCACGAAGGCAATCTCGAGCAGCGCATCGTAACATTTGCTATCGAGCTTTGCCAACGCAGCTGTCTTGTCATTCTGCCACTCGGCAAATACCGGGAGCAGCCCCAGAATAAGCGGATCAATGATTTTGTTTTGCTTGGCGGCAAGCATGGGAACCGGCCATGATGCGCCGCCGATCATGACCAGCATGACGCCGTGATTATCCATTTGAAACTCTCATAGTGAAAGGTTACTATAACCCGATGAAAAAAGAGTCGCCCCCAAAGGAAGCCCTGAGCGATTTTCTTGCCAGCCGTTGTGAGGTAAAAACGGCGGCGACCGATGCGCCTTCCGGCAAAAAACTGTATCTTTTTCCCACGCAAGACTGTGTCCTGTTCATGGCGGAAGCCTATATTCAGGGGATGCGCAACGCCATCGGCCAGACGGAAGAAGTCATGATCGAAGCCAAAAAGAGCGGTGACTTCAGCAAGGTTCTCATGGTGTATAACTGGTCGGCGCCGGATCCGGGAATGGACATGGTGCAGATTCCCGAGATCTTGGTGAAAGGACTGACGAAAGATCAGATGTCCGTGTTCCTGCGTAACCTGCAGCGTATCCAGAAGGATATTGACGAAGGCCGGGCATTAAAAACCGCACTGCTGAAACTGTTCGGCGATAAGGCCGTCATCAGCACCTGTTACGCGCTGGACGGGGAACGGCAATTTTTCATCACCGGCACCTTGTCACCGGCGGATCGGCGGGGCTATGCCGAACGCTATGCGGAACACGCTGCAACCAATATCCTGTTCGACCTGCCGAAGGCACTCAATGCCAGCCTGCAGGCCTGGCTGCCGGAATACGCCAAGGGGCGGCATTTCATGGAAGGGCGCAGCAATTTCCACAAGAAGCTGCGCTACGGCGCGGAGGCGCATACCGAGCTTCTCTTAAGCGATGAAGGAGCCAAGATACTCACCGAGCTTGCGAAAGAACATGCTGAAATCCGGACCGAGATCAAAAAACTCTTCCAGCAGGCCATGCTCGATCCGTTCGGCATGTCGCTCAAATATTACCTCGGCAAGCACGCGCTGATAAAACTGCCGGGAGGGGAGAGTTAAAACTCTTACATCAACGTTATCATAAATCACTTTTCAGAAATTCTACCATCCATAACATGCCTGCTTCAATCGCATTGCGTATGCCGTCTACGGAAGGTGATTCATCCTTCGGCCTTAACTCCCCGCCCGTGCCATCCGGCGAGCCCGCAGGCCAGCACGGATATTTTGAGTTAAGCGAGTTCTAACCTAAAATTTTTTGAGCCACGCGCTGGAAAGCAGAATTTCTGCTATTTAAATCTTCTTTCGATAAATTAAAATATTTCGCCCATACTCTACTTACTATCGGCACAATATCAGCTTCTGTAAGCGAATGACCATTCAGCGCAGTGATAAAAATACTTATATCATTTGCTTCGTAAGAATATTCATCACCAGGAGCCCCCAATGCAAGCAACCCTTCTATATCTTCTTCCTTCAAGATATTCTGTATATTTGATGAAGTTGTCATTTTCATGCTCCTATTATTTCCGCCACACTGTTATTATTTTCCCAGCGTTCCGTCCAGACGTTTCAATAACAACCGTTACTCCGTTTGTTCCATTGTATACGTTTTGAGGCGTACCATATTTCCCTTTTTGGGTAATAACATTGCCTGACTGACTTGCTGTATCCATAGCTTCTTGAATATCTGTATCAGCGATGCTTCGTGCAGAAGCCCTTATAGCCCCATGATCCGTAGTAGCCATTGCTGGATCGGCAGTATTTTGTCCAACATTATCCGCATCCACCTGACCATTTACCGCTTCTTCACTCACCTCCGTCTGCGAAATAATACTTCTAATGCCGCTGATAATTGCCCTCGCCTCACCACCACCACTCAGAAGAAGCGCTATCTGCTCCAACATATCGGACGAATCGACTCTATCATCCGGCCAGTTCTGCTGACTGGAGTCCTGTGCATTCCCAGATTCCGCACTCCCTTTGGGAGCGAACTCCCCGCCTATGCCACCAGGAATTCCAGCAGGCCAGCGCGGATGCTTGGCGTCGAAATCGGAGTTATTGCCACTCCCGTCATCTCCTTCACTATCGTCAAACGCGTCCTCTCCTTCTTCATCTTCGTGATCCGCTTCGTCGCTGTCATCGGAGGAATCATCCTTTGCCAGCAGCTTACGCAAAGCACGCGTGTATACGCCTCTGTCCAGCAGCGCTGCCGCCTTCGCGAGACATACGTGATCTACCTTCACATTATTGACTCCGCTCAACGCCAGCAGCATATGCACTTTCGCCAGTACCGGAACCGCATTGGAATGATGCGGCGTACAGTTATCCCAATCGGAGTCCTTCACCTCCGCCATCAGTTCCCCGGCACGTTTGATGTATTGCATCGCACGAGGCGAAGGCTGCTTGCCGTACGCAGCATACAGCAAAGCGGAAATCCGACGTTCATGGATCTCCAGAGAACCATCGCCTGCACGCTTGGCAAGCATAACGCCTGCCAGCCACAAGCCGGACGGCTCCATATACAACATGTGCTTATTACTCCGTCGTGCTCAGCGTAAATACGTTTCCGGACGCATCGGCCATTGCCTGGAAATCGAATTCCGGAATGGTGAATTTCTGGTTGGCAAAAGACAGCGCCAGCTTGCTCGACTTGCATGCATTCAGTTTGATCGTCACATCTTTAGCTACGCCAAAATTGCTGGTGGTGGTTTTGAAATACACTTCAAACACCGGCGAGGTTCCCATCAGCGGGTTGGCATAGACCAGCTTGTTTCCTGATGAAGCACTGTAACTGTAATATACATACACGGCGGCACCGGCATCACCGGAAGCGAATGTGTAGGTGCCGGTGGAGCTGTTAAAGGCATATTGCCCGGTGCCTGGGGATGAAGTTACCGGCGTAAGCTGGATACCGTTGCTCTGATAAAATACGCCGAAATCTTCCAGCGGCGTAAGCGACGCATTGGTAACACCATACGTATAAGGCGAGGAAGCAGGCACCGTTGCGGATTCTCCCGCGCTGTTCATTTCCAGCGCGGCAGTGGTTGTAGCCTGCCCCAGCATCAGGTTATTAAATAGCGTCATCTGCAGACGGGCAAATTTGGCCTTACCGCTGATTTTCAGCTCGCCGTCGCCCAGCGCCACGGCAACCTTATTCTGCCCGGTCAGCGACTCCAGTTTCTGATCAAAGTCGAGCGACACGCCCTGCAAGACCCCAAACAGAAACGGCGGTGTATTGGCGGTATCGGTGCGCTTGGCGATAAGCGTCCCGGTGCCGAAAGCATATGCGGTCATAGGAAATCTCCCTTGTTTATTATTTTTAGTTAATGAAATCTTAATGAAACATCAGCGTGGCACTAAAATCCGCACCGGAATCACTGCTATACCATCCCCATCCAGATCACCCGCATCCTTCATCACCTTGCCTTCAATCCAGCAATGCGATACCAGCCCGCCAAGTGTCTGCAGGCCGGTCAGGAAATTAGGTGCAAGCGCGCTGTCAATCGCATCAATCAGGGTATTGAGCGTCGTGGCCGGCACAGTGCTTTGATCCTTGCCCGCATCAATATAGATATAAATATCCACATTCAGAGTAACAGATTCCGGCACGGCTTCGCTGGCACGGGCATAGGTTTCACCGCGCTCACACAGAAATAAAGCGGGCTTGTCCGTAGCCGCAACGCTGCTCCATAACTGCAGCCGCCTGCTGGCCGTATTAAACGACGCCGAATTGCTTACCAGGGTAAACAATGCGCTAAGGATGGATTCGCGGTTCATAAAGACACGGAATTAGTTGTTAGTAGCGTGGGTACGCGGAGGAGTTTTATACGACGACCTCGCAGGGAAGATTTCGCGGAAGCGAAATCGGGGGCAACGTGCCCCTTATAAAAATTTTCCGGCTTCTTCCTGCATTCTATCCACAATATCATCCTGCATATCTTCCAATGACGAGCGCAGGTAGGAACGCTCCGGAATCACCGATCCGGGATGGTTGACGCTTCGGAAAAACGATTGTTTGCCGCCCATATTGAAGGCAAGCACCTTGCCATTGACGGCGTCAATGATATGCGCCTTGGTAACGCCGCCATATTCCTGGATTGCAGCATAGGGCACGTCACCGCCCACAAAAACGCTGGAATTTATCTGCGTGTCACTTTCTTCGGTTGTGCTTTCGATACTGTCTTTTAAAAGACCAGTCCTACTTTGCAGCACTACCCCACTTAACTTATCGCCCACTTTCTCCTGCAGTGCAATGGCGAGATCCTGTGACTTGGCCAAAAGCGCCGTTTTTAATGAATCCGGCAACGCCGCCAGCCATGCCAGCACGTCGTCAAGATTGGGAATGGTGATGTTCAGCATCTTTTCATACCATGATGACACGCCGGTAGGGCTGCAGCAGCGTACGGACGAAATCCGGGATGTCCTTCTGGCTGAACGCGATGGTCTCCTGCCCGCCTAGGCTTTTGGATACTTCCCCGATGCGGTTTTTGTAGCGATAGCGCACTGCCGCTATTTCCATGCAGGCATGCTCGATATCCGCAGGGATATAGCTGTAATTGATTTGCACGCTAGCGCCCGCATCGGCAACAGCAAAATAATAATAACCTTCACTCACCGTATACTGTCCCTGCGCCGGACTCCCGGTGACATTCACCAACGGCGCGCCATTGGCGTAACTCACCCCCTGATCCGCGCCGAAGCTGCCGTGCGGCGCATTCACCGCCACGCTATATGTACCGGAAGCAGGTACGGTCTGCGGCTCGTTTTTAATAACAAAACCGGTGGTATAAACGATGTTCACATTGCTCTGGCCGCGGCAGAACTCATAGCCACGGAGCGTTACCGCCTGCGGCCTGCCGGGCGGCAGCCCGTCCCATGCATCAAGCGTAAAACCGCTGGTGGCCATATCGGACGCGGCAGGCACAATAGTGCTGCCTACCATCACCAGCGCCACCGACTGCACCGGCCAGTGACGCAACAGTTGCGTGCACTGCCCCATGCCGTCATAAATATCGCTGAAGATGTACTGGAACAGCGTCGGGCGCTGCAGGTAATTGAGGATAAACCTGCTCACCTCATCCACAAGGCGGGTAAGCAGCAGGTCATCGTTGTTGGTCGTCACGCCCACCCAGTCGCGCACGCGCTCCAGGCTTGCCAGTCGATTTAAAGCGGTCATGGTAATAATATCGGGTTGGTTAAAATGAACGGTAACAAAAAGTTAACAACTCTTCCTTTGAAGGATTTCTCAAAGAAGCGTACTATCCTTATATGCAGGTACACGGGAAAAGGCTGCTTTCTCCCGCTTAATAATGTGGAGTATCCCTTCATAATACTGTAGATACCCCTCGCCGCTCATATGCTCGATGGCGTGGGCGTAGACGAGGCTATCGCCTTTGTCGGGGCTACGACCGATGCGGCCTTTAATGGCGTCTTTCGACTCCACCTGTATGCCGCGCACCGTAAGCTTCCAGCGGGGAGCAACCAGATCGGCAAGCAATTCGCGATCAGGAGGCAAGGCGATATTATCACCGCCTGCCGGATCTAGCGCCTCGCGCAGACTCCACCACCACTGCGCACGCCTGTTTATAAACTGCATTTGCCCGCTTTTATCACGCGCATTGCTGGCCTGCGCCGCATTCATCGCACGGGCCAGGCTGCCGATATGGCGGCGCACCGCGTCAAATGCGCTGGAGCCGACGCCGATTACGTCAATATTGACGCTGCATTTTGCTGTACCGAGCGCTGCAAGAATAAGCTGTGCGACTGCATCGCCGGTTCGCGTCATACTGCCGGGATAAACCTGTGGCGAGGCGAACCAGTTGCCGTAACGCGAGGTAAGCACCGTTCTGTCGCTGCCGCCGCGCGCCACATCCACGCCGATACAGGAAAGCGGGGCGTATTGGTCGCGCGCGTCGTAGCGTGCTATTGCTTTTTCCAGCCAGTCCGTGGGGATGAGTTGATAAGGATTATCTTCCCGTCCAGTGGCAAAGTCGCCATAGAGCAGCCGTGATCGCAGCGGCTCCGGCAGTGCCTGCAGCGTCGCCTTGTAGCCCGACTCCATGTAATAGGGATTATCTTCCACCCGCGCCGGGATGAAGGTCCGGCTCCGGGGCACAACCCGCTCCCCCTTGTGCAGAAAGGCTTTCCCATTTTCGACTTCCGTTTCCCTGCCGTCGAGCGTGGTAAACCAGCGCAGCTCGCAGGGCTTTGCCGGATGGGCATGGCTGCCATCGAGCCACGGCGCAAAAAAGCGGATGATCCATTCGCCGTCGCTGTCGGTCGGCGGGTTTCCGGTGGCAATGACACGGCAACGCTGTTTCGGATCGGCGCTTCGAAGCCAGCCGCATAAGGTGCGGAACTGCATCTCGCCGAAATGGGTCAGTTCGTCGAACGCCTTCAGATCATGCGGCCTGCCCTGATATTTACGCTCATCGCCCGCATGCTGCACTGCGCCGAATTCGATGCTGCGCCCATCCTCCAATGTCCAGATCATCGCCGTCTTATTGTACTTGCCTACATCGGCAAGCAACTCGGTGGTGCGGTCGATGATAGCGCGAAGCTGCGGGTATTCGCGCCGGAAGAGGATACTGCTTCTATGCCGCGTATGCGCCGCGCCAATCAGGAGATCGGTTTTTCCACCACCCGCCGCGCCGCCATAGAAAAGAATATCGGCTTCGCTTACGAGCGCATCGGTCTGCGGACCCGGAAGCGGTTTCCAAGAAAGCATAAGAGAAGATACAACGAAAGGAGCGAGGGACGCGGAGGAGTTCTATACGACGACCCCGCAGGGGAGGTTTCGCGGAGCGAAACCGGGGGCAGCGTGCCACCCATGAATTCTTTTCAGCGCCGCCTGCCGCACCGTCACAGGATCCATTCCAGCCAGCGCGCATACCAGAAGAAAATCCTTATTATTACGAAACAGCCAGCGTTGCGCTTCCGTGCTTTCTTCCTTCACTCCCAAATCATACAGCGCCTGGTAGATGACCGCGCACCATAAATGATGCTCGCCGCGGATGTGTATATTACATTCTGCTGCATTAGAGTTGGTATAGCTGTAATCAAGCGCGTCAAAGCCTTCGTCAACACTGATGTTGTCGTTGTGGGTAGGCATAAGTGTATTTTTTTAAGGAAGATGGAAGGTAATAAAAACCTGCGCTGAGTTGTATCAGGCAGGTTTGCTGTGAACGCATTTATTCACTCTATGGATTACTATAGAATTCCTTCACACATCTGTCAATGGGAAAAATCCCTCATTATGCATTTTTTGTTTCCATCACGATGTCCAAGCCGATATCCACGCTTTGCACCGAGTTGGTAAGCCGCCCCACGGAAATATAATCCACGCCGGTTTCGGCCACGGCGCGGACAGTATCGAGAGTGACATTGCCTGATGCCTCCAAGACAGCCCTGCCCTGATTCATTCTCACCGCTTCGCACATTTGCTCCAGCGTCATATTATCCAGCATGATGCGGATCGCACCGCAGGCCAGCGCTTCTTCCACCTGCGCAAGCGTATCGCACTCCACCTCCACCGGCAAATGATGGATATTGCCTGCATTGGCGCGCTCCAGCGCGACAGCAACCCCACCACATACGGCAATATGGTTGTCTTTTATCAATATGCCATCGTCAAGGCGCATACGGTGATTTTGCCCACCACCAGTACACACCGCGTACTTGTCCAGCTCACGCAGGCCCGGCATGGTCTTGCGCGTATCGAGAATGATCGCTTTTGTGCCCGCTACCGCCTGCACGTAACGTGAAGTCGTCGTCGCCACAGAAGACATGCGTTGCAATAGGTTCAACGCCACACGCTCAGTCGCAAGAATGGAGCGCGCATTGCCTATCACTTCAATCAGCCGGGTTCCCGCAGCAACGCGCTTGCCTTCGCTGATATGTATGGTCGTTTTTATGGTTGAATCCATATGCGCAAACACTTTGGGCACAATCCATGCACCGGCAACCACCATTGGCTCACGGTTGATAAAGGCAAGCTGCACAGACGCCGCCGATGGTATGAGCAACTGCGCAGTGATATCACCGCTGCCGATATCTTCGGCAAGGGCGGCTGCAATGATACGCTCGACTTCCTTGGTATTTGGTTCCATATTATCTTCATGGACTATATCACAAAAATCGTAAAGCACCATTTTGACGTCGTGATACTCGGCGCGGGCGGAGCAGGCCTGCGGGCAGCGCTCGCAGCCGTAAACACAGGCGCCAGCGTCGCGGTCATCTCCAAAGTGCCGCCGACCCGCAGCCATACCGTTGCCGCGCAGGGAGGGATTAACGCCGCGCTCGGCAACCGCAGCCAAGATGACTGGCGCTGGCATATGTACGATACCGTGCGCGGCTCGGACTGGCTTTCCGATCAGGATTCCGTCGCCACGATGTGCGCGAATGCCGCAGAAGCCATCCGCGAACTGGAGCATATGGGCGTGCCGTTTACCCGCGATGAAAACGGCCTGATTTACCAGCGCGCCTATGGCGGGCAATCTACCGAATACGGCAAAGGCGGCATTGCTTATCGCGCCTGCGCCGCCGCCGATCGCACCGGGCATGCGATATTACATACGCTTTACCAGCAGAGCCTGCGCCTGCAGGCGCAGTGCTTCATCGAGTTTATTGCGCTGGATCTGGTCTTTGATAATGAAGGCGCCTGCGCGGGGGCGCTCGCGCTAGAGCTTGAAACAGGCAGCCTGCATCTTTTCCGCTCGAAGCAGCTTATCATCGCCAGCGGGGGATTCGGCCAGATTTACGCGCAGACGACCGCCTCCACCATCTGCACCGGTGATGGCAACGCCATGATCCTGCGTGCCGGATTTCCACTACAGGATATGGAATTCATCCAGTTTCATCCGACCGGGCTTTACGGCGCGGGCGTGCTGATTACCGAGGGCGCGCGCGGCGAAGGCGGATTTCTCATTAACGGGCTGGGCGAGCGCTTCATGGAGCGTTATGCGCCTGCTTACAAGGATCTTGCATCACGCGATGTCATCAGCCGCGCCATTATGGAGGAAATCCGCGCCGGGCGTGGTTGCGGCAAACATAAAGATCACGTGGAGCTGAGCCTTTCCCATCTTGGGGCAGATATCATCAATGGCAAACTACCTTCGATACGTGACATCGCAAAAACATTTGCCGGTATTGACGTGTTCCATGCGCCTATCCCGGTGACGCCATCGGTGCACTACACCATGGGCGGCATCCCCGCTTCCACGAGCGGCCAGGTGTTAGGAAAAGAAGATCAACCTGTGCAAGGGTTGTACGTTATCGGCGAAGCCGCATGCAATTCCGTGCATGGCGCGAACCGCCTGGGCTGCAACTCGCTGCTGGATCTGATGGTCTTCGGCAAAATCGCCGGAGAACATGCCGCAGAGACCAAAGACAAGCCTCATGCAACACTTAATACAGCTACCCTTGATCAGGCACTGGCACGCTTTAACCAGTTACACCACAGCACAGGCGAATTCACTCCAGCTACATTACGCCGGGAAATGCAGGCGCGGATGCAAAATTACGCAGGAATTTTCCGCGAGCAGATTGCACTGCAGGAAGGCATGTCTCAACTGGATATTCTCTGGCAAAAGCTAAAAAACTCCCTACGGGTGCGGGATAAAAATCTCGCATGGAACAACGATCTCATTGAAGCACTGGAACTGGATAACCTGCTGCACCAAGCCATCGCCACGATGGCCTCAGCGCTCTACCGCACGGAAAGCCGTGGCGCGCATTATCGCTCCGATTACAAAAAGCGTGACGACGCCAACTGGCTCAAGCATACATTATTCACGATAAAACCGGACGGCACTTTTACGTTGTCCACCCGTCCGGTACGCAGCGCCGGAGGTGATGCACCGGATTTCAAACCGGAAATGCGAAACTATTAATAAACGTTTCGCGTTGTTCGTTATGCGCAACAAGAAACGAGCGATGTACAACGAGCACTAATCTAATCCACCTGGTCTTCATCTCCCGATTTAGGTACATCCGGCATTTGCGGCCCGAACTCGCCCACATCCAACGACTGAATCTTCAGCAATATATCGCTCACGACAGGCGCTGCTGCCGACGCGCCGCCGCCGCCGTGCTCGACAATCACAGTTGCCACATACTTGGGCGCATGTACCGGCGCGAATGCAGTAAACCAGGCATGATGCCGGTCTTCCCAGGGCAATTTGCTCTGATCCATACCGTGACGTATCAGTTTTCTTACCTGTGAGGTTCCGGTTTTGCCTGCCATGAGGAAACGCTCGTCCTTGATGCGGTGCGCATATGCCGTGCCCCCCTGCATATTCACCACGGCGTTCATGCCATCGCATACTGCCGCCAGATAATCGTCAGCAATGCCAAGCGGCTTCGGCGCTACTTCCTTTTCCGGCACGACCAGACGCGGGCTCACGGCCAATCCGCCATTGGCAATACGCGCGGTCATCACCGCAAGCTGCAGGGGGGTCGCGATCACATAGCCCTGCCCGATGCCGACGTTGATGGTATCCCCTCCCTGCCATGACTGCCCATAACGCGCCATCTTCCAATCTTCATCCGGCATGATACCGGCCTTTTCCGCGGGAAGCCCGATTCCGGTGGTCTTACCCAGCCCCAGCCGGTGCGCCATCGCCGCCATGGCGTCTATCCCGAGGCGATCCGCCATGGTATAGAAAAACACATCGCAGGACTTCATGATGGCATCATGCAGATTGACGGAGCCGTGCCCTTCCGGTCGCCAGCAGGTGAACCGGTGATTTCCGTACATAAAGCCGCCATTACAGTATACCCGGCTTTCCTGGTTGATCACTTTCGCTTCCAGCGCCGCCAACCCCATGGATAGCTTGAATGTCGAGCCCGGTGGGTATTGGCCGGAGATCGCCTTATTCATAAGCGGATTGCGGATATTGGCCTGCAATTCTCCCCAGTATTTCGACGTAATGCCCTTGCTGAAGCTGTTGGGATCGTAGCCAGGTACGGAAACCAACGCCAGCACATTGCCGTTGTTTACATCCATCACCACCGCCGCCGCACTTTCACCGGCAAGACGCGCCGCCGCATATTCCTGCAGCCTGCTGTCAATGGTCAGGTGGATGTCCTTACCGGGAACGCCTTCTTTTCTCCCCAGCTCCCGCACAGCCACGCCGTGTACATTGACCTCCATCTGCTTGACCCCGGCGGTGCCGCGCAACGAATCTTCGAGCATCTTCTCGATGCCGTTCTTGCCCACCTTGAAATCCGGAAGAAACTCCAGGTTTTCCTCATCTATATCACTTTCTTCGTCTTTCGCGACCGCACCCACATAGCCGATCAGGTGCGAGGCATTCTCACTAAAAGGGTAGTAACGCGTCTGCCCGATATCCAGGAATATACCGGGATAATTCAGCCGGAAGAATTCAAATTGAGCAAGCTCGTCAAATGACAGATGTTCCTTGATAAGCACGGGCGGCACATGGCGCGCTGTCTTCGCTTCCGCAAGCACCTGCGCTATGCGTTCTTCGCTGATATAAAGGAGCGCCGCCAGTTTTTTTAAGGATTCCCGACCGCTGCTCAGCGCTTCCGTGTCCAGGAACAGGCGGAAATTCTGTTTGTTCGCCGCCAGATCCACGCCGTTTCTATCCACCAGAAGCCCCCTGACCGGCGCGATAAGCTGTAATTTAACGCGATTCCCCTCGGACAGGTTCCTGTATTCTTCGGCATGGATAAACTGCAGGTAATACAGCCGCCCCACTACCACACTCATCGCCGCCACGTTCGCCGCACCAAATATGACAGCACGGCGCGTCAGCAGTTTTTTGGCATCCGTAATTTTGCTCATGGTGTTTTCCGGTAGGTGCAGGTGAGGAAAACATGCATCAGCGGATAGGCAAGACAGGAAGACAGCCATTGCAGCGCTGGTATATTTAAAGGCAGAATCCTGCCGTAATATATCCCTATCACTACCCATTGCAGCAGGATAACCGCACAGGCGGAGGCTGCAAACTTAAGCCACGCCACCGCAAAGGACGGCGCGCTCTGGATACGCATCCTGTCCGCCAGCATCCAGGCAAACACTATATTAATGAAAGAGGAAAATCCCAACGGCTGGCCGGTGAGCGTATCCTGCAGGAGGCCCAGTATAAACAGAAACCAGTATGGCAGTGCCCCGGCATAGAACATGCTCCAGTAATAGATATTGATAAGGGTAAACAAGGGCATGACCTGGCCAAACCCCGGAATACGACTCAATACAATGCTAAGCAATAGAAAAATCAGAGTAAATGTCGCCGGAAATGCCTTTCCCGATACCTGCCCGATCCTCTTGCGGAAAGACTGCATAAATACCCGTAACCCATCTTATTTCATTCGATTAGGCCACAAATGGCAGAGAATTCAACAAAAAAGAGGCTATTGACGTCCTTATAAAATTAAGGTAATGCTTCGCGCTCTTAATTTAGCCTTTTTCATTAGCGACACTACACATTATCAGGAAAGATTCGCCATGGCAGTACCTAAAGCAAAAACGACCCGTTCATGCCGCGGGATGCGCCGTTCGCATAATGCCCTTAAACTGGTTATCGTGACCGAAGATAAAACTTCCGGCGAGCTCAAGCGCCCGCATCACGTATCCCCGGACGGCAATTATAATGGCCGCAAAGTAACCCACGCAAAGGTTAACAAATAACCCGCTAACAGCGCCCAGGTAACACTCCAGTGACAAAAACAACTATTGCTCTGGATGCCATGGGAGGGGATAATGCCCCGGATGCAGTGGTTGAAGGGGCAAAAATTGCTTTACAGCACCATAACAACACCCATTTTCTTTTTTATGGAGACCGGGAAAAGTTGGAGCCATTGCTTCAGCAGCATCCCGAAGTAGAAAAGTCTTCCGAAATTATCCATACCAATGTGGCCATCGCCGCGCATGAAAAGCCATCCATTGCATTGCGCCGCGGTGGGCAGTCCAGTATGCGCCTCGCAGTGGATGCGGTCAAAGAAGGCAAGGCCGATTGTATCGTTTCGGCAGGCAATACCGGTGCACTGATGGCGATCGCAAAGATTGTGTTCCGGACACTGCCGGGCATTTCCAGGCCGGCCATTGCAGCATTAACGCCTACGATGAAAGGCGATTGCGTCATGCTGGATCTGGGCGCCAATATCGAATGCAATGCCAATGAACTGGTGCAGTTTGCCGTGATGGGAAACTCCTTCGCCCGCATTGTCCTCTCGCGGCAGCGCCCCCGAATCGGCCTGCTGAATGTCGGCTCCGAGGAAATGAAGGGGCATGATGAAATCAAAGAAGCCCATAGCATTTTGCGCAACAATGAACTGGGACTGGATTTCCATGGATTTGTCGAGGGCAACGATATCTGCGAAGGAACCGTGGATGTCGTGGTGACGGACGGTTTCACCGGCAATGTCGCCTTAAAAACCATGGAAGGCACTGGCCGCATGGTAAGCCATTATGTCACCAATACCTTCAAAAGCTCACTCAGGGCAAAGCTCGGGTATCTGCTGGCAAAACCCGCGATCGGTGGCTTGCGAAAATCCCTCGATCCCCGCAGCCGAAACGGCGCAATGTTCGTGGGACTGGGGGGTATTGCCGTAAAGAGCCATGGCTCCGCTGACGGTTATGGA
>Ga0206904_1136_pt1 | contig 18195 bp, 14 predicted proteins | sample Alteio_BWOrgHeat_42_FD_152981 | JGI IMG/M metagenome (GOLD analysis project Ga0206904, IMG submission 152981) | Enriched cells from forest soil in Barre Woods Harvard Forest LTER site, Petersham, Massachusetts, United States -... | ecosystem: Environmental > Terrestrial > Soil > Temperate forest >...
GTGGCGAGTACGCTTCCGACCTGCTGCACCTGGTGCTTAAATTGCACCAAGTCATGCCCCTGCAGGGTCTGGCCGGTGCGGAATTTCACGCCTGAAGGATTTACCTGCCTGCCGCCGATCAAGATTTCATAATGCAGATGTGGTCCGGTGGACTGCCCGGTGCTGCCGACATAGGCGATAACTTGTCCCTGCCTGACGTGCGCACCGTTATGTATGCCATGCGCGATCCGGCTGGCATGCGCATAGGCGGTTTCATAACTGTTATTATGCCGTATTCGCACGTAATTGCCATAACCGGCTTTGCGTCCGGCGATGTCGATGACGCCGTCTCCAGCAGCGTAGATAGGGGTTCCGGTTGGCGCGCCGAAATCGATGCCTTTATGCATCCGCGAATAGCCGAGCAACGGATGCATCCGCATGCCGAATCCGGAAGTAATGCGTGCCCCGTTGATCGGGGTGCGCAGCAACGCTTTCTTCACCGATTCGCCTTTGCCGTTATAAAATCCGGAGAAGCCATCCGCCTGTGCGTAGCGGTATATCGTCAATTGTTCTCCGCTGAGCGTAAGCGAAGCATACAGCACATTGCCGTATCCGGCGGTGATGTTCTTGTCGGTATGCATGCGTTCATACACGACATCCAGCTTGTCTCCTTCCTGGATATCGCGCTGGAAGTCGACATCGTAGCTCAGTGCCTGGATAATTTCCTCAATCATTTGCGGCGGAATGCCGGAGTCCACGGCGGTCTGGTACAGGCTGCTATGAATGGTGCCCCCTGCGCGTTCCACCCCTCTAGTGACGGGGGCCTTGATTTCTTTTGTAGTGAATGAGTTGCCTGCGGCGGCGCGCTCAAGCGCAATGGTTTTTAGCGGCGATACGGCAATGGAAAGCCCGGTAAGGCTTGGCTTGCTGCCATCTATGCTGTTTTTAGCCATATGCAGTTGCAGGGATTGTCCGACGTTCAGGCTTTTCGGATTATATAATTTCCGCATGCTTTTAATAATCGTATTGGCTTCGCTATATTCTATGCCCTTGTGAATCAATACGGACATCAGCGTATCACCACGATGCACCGGAATATTGATATTCACCGGCAGTGGTGCCGTATGTGCCTGGGATGGAACAGGCGGTGCGGCAGGCACTGTTGCTTGTGTGGCAGGAGAAGCAGGGGAGGAAAGCGTGGAAGCAGAAAGCGCCGGGACTGGAGCTGCCGGTAGAGATGCGGCGGTCGGCGTGGCGGTCGAAATTTTTGCAGGCTCTGATTGTGCATACGCTGGTGGATCGACAGGACGCTTGCTGTATTCCCGATTACCGTGCAGCAGGGTGAATGCGTAAAACGCCGCTGCCCATCCGAAAAATGTTCCGAGAATAAACCAGGCGATCCGAACGCGCTTGAGTCTTTTGGCAGGCACGCTACGCACCAACAGTGCGGTGGGATGGAGAACAGGTTCCTTATGCAGGTATAGCATGCATTCTGCCCGAATTTACGAATCAGCACCGGCTTTTAGAAATATGAAAACCACAAATAGTGTTCTGGCAGAATTTTTATCCCATATATTGGGCTTTTATTTTTATACACCTTATTCATATTTAGTGCGTTGCTGCAACCAAAAAATGCTTATTTATGCGTAAAAACCCAGCATTAAGAGCCTATCAAAAACACCTTTCTTTATAATTTTATATCCCATAAGGATGCGTACAGATTCATCATAGCCTATAACGATTAATAATTCGTAAAAAGCAGGGCCAGAATAAGGCTTGGGTAAGAAAGAGAAAAAATTAGAATGAGTGTGATAATTTTCACGGATTTCGCATGCTCCGGAATTCTGCTGCATCGAGGGCATAGATTGTTTACACTGCGCCGATTAATGCTAAAAATTGGCTAAAATCTATGGCAAAAAAACTCTATCTGATCGACGGCTCCGGGTTTATCTTCCGCGCCTATCATTCGCTTCCCCCCTTGCTGCGTTCCGACGGCACCCCCACCGGAGCAGTTTACGGGTTTGTGAATATGATACTGAAGCTCGCGGCAGGGGCGCAGTGCGACTATATGGCGGTTATTTTCGATGCGGGCAGGCAGACCTTCCGCAACCGCATTTATCCTGAATACAAAGCGCATCGCCCGCCTGCGCCGGAAGATTTGATTCCGCAGTTCCCTTTGGTGCGTGAGGCGACGGAAGCTCTGAATCTACCCGGCATTGAGCTGGCGGATTTCGAGGCGGATGACATTATCGCGACCTATACCCGTATGGCGCGTGAGCAAGGCGTGGAAGTAGTGATTGTCTCTTCCGACAAAGATCTGATGCAGCTTATCTGCGATAGCGTTTCCCTCTATGACGGCATGAAGCAGAAGACTATCGGCATGGTGGAAGTCATGGAAAAATTCGGGGTGCCGCCAGAAAAAGTGCATGATGTGCTGGCGCTCATCGGAGATACGTCGGATAATGTTCCGGGCGTTCCCGGCATCGGGCCGAAAACGGCTGCTGAACTCATCACTACCTATGGGGATTTTGAAGGAGTGCTGGCGCGCACGAGGGAAATAAAACAGCCCAAACGCCGTGAGGCGATAGAGCAGAATATCGATAAAGCGCGGCTCTCCTACCAGCTTATTGCCCTGCGTTCCGATGTAGCCCTGCCACTGTCGCTCGCAGATCTGGCGTTGCGTCCACCGGATCATGAAAAGCTATTGGCGTTCCTGCGCACGATGGAATTTAAATCGCTCACGGCAAAACTGGAAGAAAAGCATGGGATTAAAGCGCCGCCGAAAGCAGAAAATCCTGCGGCGGTAAAAGCGGATTATGAGCTGGTGCATGACGTGGAAGGCCTTCAGCGCTGGATTGCGCTGGCGCAAGCCAAAGGATTCGTCGCTTTTGACACGGAGACCACGTCACTCGATGCCATGCGGGCCGAGTTGGTGGGGTTCTCGCTGTCGGTGGAGCCGGGCAAGGCCTGTTATGTTCCGTTGGGACATATCAGCGGTGCGCCGCAGACTGCACAGGGCAGCCTGTTTGATGCGGCACCAGCGGTGCATCGGCTGGAAGGGCAGATTGAGGTGGAGGTGGCTCTCAAACGGATTGCGCCGTTGCTGGCCGATAAGACGGTGCTCAAAATCGGGCATAACATTAAATACGACATGCTGGTGCTGAAAAAATATGGCGTGGACATTTTTTCGGTAGAAGACACCATGCTGCTTTCCTCCGTGCTGTTTGCCGGGCTGCATAATCATAATATGGACGAGTTGTCGCAAAAATATCTCGGGATTAAGCCGATTGCGTATGATGAAGTTACAGGCACCGGGAAAGCGCGCATCAGTTTTGCGCAAGTGGCGCTGGATAAAGCCTGCGCCTATGCCGCTGAGGATGCGGATATAACACTGCGCCTGTGGCGTACATTTAAGCCTTTGGCAATCGCAGGAAAAATGCTCACGCTCTATGAAACGATCGAAAGGCCGCTGATTCCGGTGATCGTGGCGATGGAAGCACGCGGTATCACGATTGACCGTACGCGGCTTGCCGCACTTTCGCAAGATTTCGCGCAGCGTATCCATGCGCTGGAGGGAGAAATCCACCGCTGCGCCGGTCATCAGTTTAATATTGGATCACCCAAACAGCTGGGGGAAGTCCTGTTTGAGAAAATGGGAATAGAGGGGGGCAAGAAAGGAAAAACTGGCAGCTATGCCACCGGCGCGGAGGTGCTGGAGGAACTAGCCGGGAACGGTAACGAATTGGCAAAGCTGGTGCTGGACTGGCGGCAATTGTCCAAGCTCAGGAATACCTATACGGAAGCGCTTGCCGAGGAAATCAACCCTACAACCGGTCGGGTGCACACCAGCTATGCCATGGCCGCGACCAGCACTGGCAGGCTGTCATCCAGCGATCCTAACCTGCAGAACATTCCCATTCGTACCGAAGAAGGACGTAAAATCCGCCATGCTTTCGTGGCAGAGCCGGGATATACGCTTATCTCCGCCGACTATTCGCAGATCGAGCTGCGCCTGCTTGCTCATATCGCGGATATTGGCGTTTTAAAGACAGCATTTAAGAACGGGGACGATATTCACGCCATCACCGCCAGCCAGATGTTTGGCGTTGCGGCTTCCGGGGTGAGCAGCGATTTGCGCCGCAAGGCGAAGACCATTAATTTCGGCATCATCTATGGCATCAGCGCGCATGGGCTTGCTACACGGCTTGGTATCTCCCGCGGTGAAGCGGCGGCGTATATCGAAAGCTATTTCAGACAATATCCGGGTATCAAGGATTACATGGAGCAGACCAAGGCGTTCGCGCGTCAGAATGGCTATGTCACGACTCTGTTCGGGCGCAAGTGCCATCTGCCGGGGATTAACGATAAGAACCCTTCAATGCGCAGCTTTTCCGAGCGTGCAGCGATAAATGCACCGCTTCAGGGAACGGCGGCGGATATCATCAAGCGTGCCATGATTACGGTGGGGTGTGCGTTACATGATACAAACACGCGCATGTTATTGCAGGTTCATGACGAATTGGTTATCGAAGCGCAGGAGGGGCAAGCGGAATATATTGCAAAGCAGGTAAGCCATGCGATGGAAAATGCCGCCCACGTAAGCGTCCCGCTGACCGTGTCCGCTCATATCGGCAAGAACTGGGGAGAGGCGCATTAGGAGATAATGTGTTCTATCCCTATTCGTCACCACTCGAAGTGCAGGATATAAAAATGCGCTGCACGACTAAACATACAGCGCATCCCTAAAAAATTAAAATCCTATCTATTAAGCCGCGAGCGATTTGCCCAGACGTTCAGTGGATTCGAGAATGTGCTCATTCACCGGTTCGGATGCCTCGCTGGCGAATTGGAACAGCATATCGGCAAAGCGTGAGGATTGAGCGAAGAAATTATCTATATTGCATCCGATCCATTTATTGTTGATCTCTAACGCATCGTTGATATTGCGGCAGGTGAACGCCTCATTGCATATATCCAGATTGTCGGAAAAATTATTATTGGCGTATTTTAACAGATCAGCATGGGTTGTCCTGGCAATGTCGGTCACGATATTATGGACTTCCACCGCCACGTCGATATTCTCACGGCTTATGGTGATGAAATCATTCAGCGTGCGTGTGAACGCATCGAGCACACGGGATACCGCCTCTGTTCCCTCACGGCCAATGGCATAGGCTTTCTCATGCGCTTTCTGCGCTTCTTCGGCGCTGTTTGAAAGAAATTCCCGTACCGTATCCGCTCCTATATTAACGACATTTTTCGCGAATTGTGGGAGGTTTCCAATGTGCTGAATGCTGCTTTGGTGGCTTTCTCAACGGTTTTAGACGCTACGGCGGCGGTCGATTGCGCGGATTTCATCACCACTTTCGGCGCTGGCGCAGGCTTTTTTGTGACTTGTGACATGGTATTCTATCCTTTATTGAAGGGTTGTACTGCTGGTACGACAAGTGATTTGTGGCGGTTTCACCGCAATCATATGTAGAACTTCCCGAGGAGAGTGTCAATATACTGCCGGTGTTTCAATAGTCTACTCTTGAAACACCGGCAGTATATGCTTTATGCAGGCAACTATCACTTCAAAAGCGTACAGGCAGTATACAAAACACCATTATGCGTATCCTATGAAAAAAATGTTTAAGCGCGTATATAAGACACACGGTTTCAGAAAGGTTGTCTGTTGGCTGATCGCCAATTACATACGGCTGGTGCATTATACCAGCCGTAAGACATTTGCCATAGAAGAGGCGGCCATGCCTTATATGAAAGGGGAACTGCCCTCCCTGTATGCCTTCTGGCATGGACGCCTGCTGTTGATGCCCATGCTGTGTCCGCCGAAGCGCCAGATGCATGTGCTGATTTCCACCCATAATGATGGGGAGATCATTTCCCTGGCCATGCATAATTTCGGTTTTAAGACCATCCGCGGCTCCTCCACCCGCGGTGGCGGCGGTGCTGCGGTCAGAGTTGTCAAGGCGTTGCAGGAGGGGGATAATGTGTCCATCACACCGGACGGGCCGCGCGGGCCGGCGATGAAGCTGCAGCCGGGAATAGCCAGCATTGCGGAAATGGTGAAGATGCCGGTAGTGTGCGTTACCTTTTCTGCCTCAAGGCATAAACGTATGCACAGCTGGGATCGGTTCATGGTCGCCCTGCCGTTTGGCAGGATTTATTATAATATTGCGCTGGCGCCTGCAAACGCCACCCGGGAAGTATTGGAAAATACGATGGTACGAATTACGGAAGAGGCGGATCGGCAATATGCCATCGTTTAATTTTACTATTCATCATAAGGAAAAACAGGCCCGTACTGGGATTATCACCACTGCGCATGGGGAAATCCGCACGCCTGCGTTTATGCCGGTAGGGACTGCCGCGACGGTGAAGGGGATGTTGCCGGAATCGGTGCGCGCTACGGGCGCGGATATTCTGCTTGGCAACACCTATCATTTGATGCTGCGGCCATCGGCAGAAACGGTGGCAAAACTCGGCGGGTTGCACCGGTTCATGAATTGGGAAAGACCGATTCTCACCGATTCCGGCGGGTTCCAGGTGATGTCGCTCTCCAAGCTGCGCAAGATTACGGAAGATGGCGTCACGTTCCAATCGCATATCGACGGCGTTACCCATCACCTTACGCCGGAGCGAGCCATGAAGATCCAACGCTTGCTAGATAGCGATATCACCATGGCGCTGGATGAGTGCACGCCCTACCCGGCAAGCGAGGAGGACGCCGCAGCCTCCATGCGGCTTTCCATGCGTTGGGCGGAGCGTTCAAAAGCGGCGTTTACCACACGCAGCGGTTACGGCCTGTTCGGGATTGTGCAGGGCAGTGTTTACCCGAACCTGCGCAAGGAGTCGGCAGAGGTCTTGAAGAAAATCGGCTTTGACGGCTATGCCGTTGGCGGGCTTGCGGTGGGCGAGGGGCAGGATCTTATGTTCCGTGTGCTTGACGATACGGTGCTCCATCTGCCGGAGACACACCCACGCTATCTGATGGGAGTCGGCACGCCTTCCGATATTGTCGGGGCGGTGTTGCGCGGCGTGGATATGTTCGATTGTGTTATTCCGACGCGTTCAGGGCGCTTTGGCCGTGCTTATGTGGAGGGAGGCGAGCTTAACATCAAAAACGCCTGCCATGCCGAGGATAATAATCCAGTAGATGCAACTTGCACCTGCCCGGCCTGCACGCATTACAGCCGCGGCTATATCCATCATCTATTTAAGGCGCATGAAATGCTCGGCCCTATATTGCTGACCTGGCATAATTTGCATTATTACCAGAATCTCATGGCGCGGATTCGCGCGGCGATAACGGCAGGGAATTTTACGGAGTTTGCGAAAACGTTTCTGGGTGTACAAAACAGAGAAAAGTAACTATCAGCCCTTGCGATATTCGCCGTCTTTAATCCATGAACGGTAATTTTCCGGCTTGCCGAAATAATAACCTTGCATCAGGTTGACGCCCATTTCCATCAGGAGCTTTGCCGTATCGCCTTTTTCAATATATTCGGCAACGGAGAGCAGGCCGAACCCATGGGTGAAATCCAGCAGGGTTTTTACAAAGAAACGATTGTCCGGGTTTTCAGTGATGTCTTTGATAAATACGCCATCGATTTTCACCATATCCACATCCAGCGCCTTGAGTTGCCGGAATGACGTATAGCCGGAACCGAAATCATCAAGCGCCACCTTGCAGCCTTGCGCCTGGAGCGATGCCACGAAATAGGCCGTGGTGCGCAAATCATGCTGCGCGGCGGTCTCGGTGATCTCCACGATCATGCGCCTTGCCACGCTGGGATGCTCGCGCAATACCCCAGTCGCATATTTCAGCCATTGCGGATTATTGGTCGTCATGTTGGATACGTTAAACGCAAGGCTCACTGCCGGTGACATGGAAAGCTCTTTCACCACCATGTCAAACACCAGTTGATCAATGATATCAATTAACCCCATGCGCTCTGCTACCGGGATAAGCGAACCGGCGGAACTGATTTTTCCGTCCTTGCTGATAATGCGCAGCAGCGCCTCGTAGTGGGAGATATCGCCTTTTACCGAATCTATCACCGGCTGGTAGGCAAGCCGCAGGCGGTTGTCGGAAATCGCACGGCGCAGGTAATTTGCAAGCCCCATCTGCTGGCGGCTGCGCATGCTGTCTTCCAGCGTATCTTCATAATTGCAGTAGGTGTTCCCGTAGGCGTTACGCAGGGCGATATAGGCTTTGTCCAGTGCGTCTGTCGCGTTTTCCGCGCCTTTGGGGAAATCCACGCTGCCGATGGAGCAAGTGACATGCAGCGCGCCGACGGTGGACATGACACCGTAATCCTGGACCAGATGGATAATATTACGTGCGCAGACGTCAATCCCGGTCTTGTCGCAGCCGTTCAGGATGATGCCTATCTGATCGCGGTTAATACGCTCAACGATATTATCCGTCCCGGTCTGCGTATGAATCGCCTGACACAGGTGAAACATCACCTTCTCCGCATCCATATGCCCGTATGTGCCGATTATCATAGCAAGATTGTTGATGGATATAATCATCAACGCGCCGCTCTTTCTGTGCTGAGCGCACTCCAGAATGGACTGGTTCAGCCGTTCAACGAAATGCAGCGGATAATCATACGCCATGCTATCGCCGTGATAATGTTGCGCAACATCCATTATCGGACTGCGTGTTGTTTCGTGTCTTTCGGAGAATCCTGGCCCGCCATGTTGCAGCGGTTCTTCTGTCTTAGCTTCCTGTGCGGGCAGAAAAAGATTACGGTAGGGTTCATATTGCCCACTCCCCAGATTCTGATTTTTGCCCAGAAACATACCGAATACACTACTTACAGAGTTACTTTCACTCTTTAAATATAGCCTAAAATGGTAAATAAAGATTAAAGAAAAGAAAGATTTATAAAATATTTAGGAATAGTTTTAACTATCCAGCCATCTCAGCATGTTATCATGCTGAGTATGCATGATATAGGGAAAAACGCTGTACCAGCCTGGGATTTATATGCCAAGCCGTGGCGACCAGGCCGGATCAGAAGCATCGAGCGGGGTAGGAACTTCACGCAAATTATGTCCTGTTAAATCAATGGAATATAGCCTGTCCCGTCCGGAGCGGCTGGCGCGGTAGAACATCAGCACGCGGCCATTGGGCGACCAGGTGGGGCCTTCTTCGAGATAGCTCCGGTCCAGGATTCTTTCGCCGCTGCCATCGGGCTGCATGACGCCGATGGAAAACTCACCGCCCGACATTTTAGTAAAAGCAACAAGATCGCCACGGGGTGACCATACGGGAGTTCCGTATTTACCTTGGCCGAAACTGATACGGGTTACACTGCCGCCATTGGCATCCATCACGTAAATCTGCTGCGAGCCGCCGCGATCCGAATTAAACACAATCTTGCGTCCGTCTGGCGAAAAGGACGGCGAGGTGTTGATGATGCCGGACGTGTTGGTCAGCTGCTGTAAACGGTGACTGCGCAAATCCATCGTATAGATCTGGGTGCTGCCGCCATGCGCAATGGACATGACCACATGATTTCCATCGTTGGAAAAACGCGGCGCAAACGACATGCCTTCAAAATGTCCCAGTGATTCTTCCTGTCCGGTTTGGAGATCGCGCAGATAGACACGCGGCTGCCTGCCGGCGTAAGACATATAGAGAATTTCCTGTGAATTAGGCGAGAAACGCGGCGTCAGCACCAACTGGCTGCCGTCGGTCAGGAATTTATGGTTTTCACTGTCCTGATCCATAATCGCCAAACGCTTTACCCGGTGCTTCTGTGGGCCGCTTTCGGCAACGTACACAATACGCGAATCAAAATATCCTTCTTCGCCGGTGATGCGCTTGTAGATTTCATCCGCCATCAGATGCGCGACGCGCCGCCAGTTCGTCTCCGCGCTGTTGAATTCCTTGCCGGTAAGCTGCGTTTCACCGAACACATCCCACAGGCGGAACCCTACACGTACCTTGCCACCTTCGCCACCGCTGATCGTGCCTGTCACCAGCGCCTGCGCGTTAATCTGACGCCAGTCAGGAAAACGCGGTATGGCATTGCCGGAGATGATATTTTCAATGAAGGCGCTTTTATCAATGGGACGAAAGAGTCCGGAGCGCTCGAGATCCGCTGCAATGACGCCTGAAATATCGCGTCCGACCTGGCCGGTGCCGGGATCAGAGGATGCCAGATCATTAATAGCGATGGGAATAGGCTCGATAGTGCCGCGGTTAATGTCAATATGCAGTGTAGCGTTTGCCGGTGCAGATAGGAAGCATACTCCTGCTACCATCGAAAACAGCCCGCTAAGTATTTTTTTCATATGCAGATCCCTGATGCTATAAATTTTATGCTGACAATTTTAATATAAAGGTGCGACAGGTCAAGAAGCTTTATTTATGGGGGGGGGCACGCTGCCCCCGATTTTACGCCGTAAATCTTCCCTGCGAGCCTACCCATCCTCGTAACTCACGATTGCTATTGGCCAGGTGCAGTCCGCGTTTTATACAACGACACCGCAATGCCGCCCGCCAGCAGGACAACTATTACTGCAAGCGAATATAAAGAGGATATAAGTATTATTTTATTTAGGAATATCTTCCCGCCGATAAAAATCAGCACGCAGGCCAAGGAATATTTCAGGTACTCGAAGCGGTGTATAACGGTGGCCAGTCCAAAATAGAGCGCCCGCAATCCTAAAATGGCGAATATGTTGCTAGTATAGACAATAAACGGATCGGTGGTGACCGCAAGCACGGCAGGTACGCTGTCAACAGCGAAAACGATGTCTGTCAACTCTATAAATGCCAGCGCCAGGAAAAGTGGGGTGGCGGATTTCCCGATAAAAAATCGGTTGCCATGCAATGTATCGGTAACCGGAATGATCCGCTTTATCCAGGGCAGAACTCGGCTACCCATAATATCAGATTTTTCTTCTTTCTTTCCAGGCAGCAGCATTCGTCCGCCGGTCAGGATCAGGAAGCCGCCAAATAGATATAATACCGGGTGAAACCAGGAAATCAGCGCAAGTCCTGACCAGATCAGGAGGCCACGCAAGCATACCGCACCGAAGATACCCCAGAACAACACCCGGCGCTGCAAATGGATGGGGATATGAAAATGCGTAAATACCAGCCCCATGACGAATATATTGTCGAGCGACAGGTTTTTCTCGATGAAATAGCTGGTGAAAAAATCGCTGCCGCTGCGCACGTCGTCAAAATACATCACCGCGCCGCCGAAGCCTACGGCAATGAGAAAGTAGCCAAGGCTCAGGCCAAGGCTGCGCTTCAGCGTCATCTCACTTTCCCGCCGCTGCAGAATTCCGAGATCGGCGATGATCAGCAGCAGGATAAGCGCAAAAAATCCAATCCAAAATAAAGCAGGTGTATTCATGAAGTGTAATCGTAATGAAGCAGAAAAACTACGACATTCCTTTCGTGTACGCAGGGGGCATTTATAAAATCAGTTGATAGGAAGCATAATTAGATATATGGTATAGGGACAGTGCGCAACTTGCAAAAACGAATGTTTATTATTGTCCGTTTGACGGCAAGGATTTTTTAGCATAGGAATTTAAAAATCATTGAAATGGCGATATATCTAAGGTAACGGCTGTTGTGCTGCTTGCAGGCAAATCCTGCGATGAGATTTGGAGAAGTGACAATGGATAAAAAAGAGTCCGGTTCGGGATCGGATCACGAAGAGGCAGATTCTGAAAAAATAGATATCAGTCTTCTTACGCAGGCTGCGGTCGGTTATGTCAGGGATCATACGGCCAGCAAGAAAATGGCGGAGCGGTTCGTGGCGGAGGTGCGGGTGCATCTTGGACAGATACTGGCCCATATGGGGGAATCGGGCGATGTGCATTCACCGCTTGGCAATAAGGCTACGCCGGAAGCAATTGCCTTGATGGAATATATTACTGAGAAAAAAGAGAAGCTGGAGAGTGAAAAGGGGTATACCTCGGCGCAATCGTCGGCCATTGTCCTGAAAGATGAATTGGTTCCGCTGCAGGTGGTTGCCGGTATGGCAAATGATTCGGAGCTGATTGCCTCTATCCGCAAAGTGAACTCGCATGTCATCAGCGAACTGGGCAACATGGATGAGCGCAAAGAAGATCCCAGGCTTCTTCTGAAGCGCAAGAAAAGAGGCAGGATGCCGGGGAGCGGTAAGAAGCAGGCCAAGCAGTCGGAGAATAAGCAACCGGATAAAAAGCCGGAAAATTAACCTGCATGGTTCCCAGAATATTTTAAAATCCCAGAGAGGCGATGTTGGAAACACAAAGTAATATAAGTGCTATGACGTTTGAAGTGGCGTTGCGTGAGCTTGAAGCGATTGTACGTAAGCTGGAATCGGGGCAGGGAGATCTGGAAAATGCTATCGCTGATTATGAACGCGGCACCCAGCTTAAGGAGCATTGCCAGAAAAAGTTGACCGATGCAAAAATGAAAGTGGAAAAAATCGTAAATGCTGCGGACGGCAAGCTTGCTACTGTGCCATTTGATGAAGAAAAATAGATGTAGGGGTGAGGGATTGTCTCGCGCCTCATTCATTAGCGTCTCACTAACAAACAGTGTCTAAGGAATACGAATGCAAGAATTACAGCGTACGTTACAGGAAGTATCCGAAAGCCTGCAGCAAAAAATGGATTATCTTCTGCCATCTGACGGTGGAGAAGTGTATGACACTACCGTCATTGCATTTAAACCGCATAATGATAATACGCCCAGCGACTCTTCGCCCATTGGCGGCGAGGACACGCTTATCCAGGCTATGCGCTATTCCGCGCTTTCCGGTGGCAAAAGGCTGCGCCCGTTCCTGACGGTGGCGTGTGCCAAGTTGTTTGGCGTTGGGCGTGAGACTTCCCTTTTCACTGCTGCTGCAATTGAATTTATCCATACCTATTCCCTGATCCATGACGATCTGCCCGCGATGGATAATGATGCCATGCGCCGCGGCAAACCAAGCTGTCATATTGTATTCGGCGAGGCCGCGGCGATGCTTGCCGGCGATGCTTTGCTCACGTTCGCCTTTCAGGTACTGGCTGACGAGCGCGTCCATGCCGACCCGGCGGTGCGCTGTGAGCTTATTAAAACCTTGGCCGTTGCTTCCGGCTATCGTGGTATGGCGGGCGGCCAGATGATGGATCTGGAGTCGGAAAACAAGAAACTCAGCATTGATGAGATCATTCGCCTGCAACGCCTGAAAACCGGGGAACTGTTCGCCATGTCATGCGAAGCCGGGGCGATTCTTGGCAAAGCCCCCAGGTCCTTGCGCAATGCATTGCGCGGCTATGCCCATGATTTGGGGCTCGCTTTCCAGATTACGGATGATCTGCTGGATGCGGAAGGGACACGTTCCGAGGTCGGCAAGGAAGTCAAAAAAGATAAGCAGGCCGGTAAGGCAACGCTGATTTCCGTGCTGGGCATTGAGCGCGCGCGTGAACAGGCGAGAATCCTCGCCAACCAGGCGATAGGGCATCTGGAGGTATTTGACAAGAAGGCCGATGAATTGCGGGCGCTTGCGGAGTTTGTGATTAGCAGGAGAAGCTGAGGCATTGGCGTCAGCGGTTTAGTCGTACTCAAGTGGACACGCTCTAATGGCTTCCAGTGCATTTCTGGATAGAATAATAGATATTCCGGCCATTGTGCCCAAAGACGGCTTTGAGCATTGGTATGATACCCTCCTTAGCCATGCGGCGGGTGCGGAAAATCCGGAACAATTCCAAACAATAATAGCACACCCGAAAGTAAAAGGATTGCTGGGCGTGATTTTTTCCGCTTCGCCTTTCTTGAGCAAGATTATCACTACTCAGCCCATTTTTTTTACCCATATATGCTGGTCAGGTCCTGAGGAGTGTTTTGCGGAATTAATACATACGCTGACGGCATATAGGGACACTGCATCGGCGGCAGATCTGATGAAGGCCATGCGGATTGCCAAGGGCAAGGCCTCTTTGCTGATTGCATTAGCGGATATCACCGGAATCTGGCTGCTGGAGAAAGTCACAGGTTCGATGTCGGAATTTGCAGAAGTCTGCACCGAACTTGTGCTGGGGTTTTTACTAAGGCAAGCGGCGGAAAAAAAAGACATAGTGCTGAAGCACCCGGCCAATCCCCAGCAGGAATCCGGGATTTTTGTGCTGGCGATGGGAAAACTCGGCGCCCATGAACTCAATTATTCCAGCGATATCGATCTCGTGGTATTTTTTGATAAGGAAAAAATGCGTTATACCGGCGCCCATGATGCGGGCCACTGGCTGGCGAAGGCTGTGCATGAAATGGTGCGGATGCTGCAGGAACGCACCGCCGACGGTTATGTCTTCCGGGTGGATTTACGCCTGCGCCCCGATCCGGCTTCTACACCGGCGGCGATTTCCATAGTGGGCGCCATGACCTATTATGAAACAGTCGGACAAAACTGGGAGCGCGCCGCTTTTATCAAGGCGCGATCCATAGCGGGGGATAAAGAAGCCGGACAGGCGTTTCTGGAACAGATGATCCCGTTTATCTGGCGCAAGCATCTCGATTTTGCCGCGATAAATGATATACAATCCATCAAGCGCCAGATGGATGAACGGATGGGGAAGGGTATCATCCTGCCGGGGCATAATATCAAAACCGGTATCGGCGGTATCCGGGAAATTGAATTTTTTGCTCAGATCCACCAACTTATCTGGGGCGGGAGAATGATGCACCTGCGTGTCAGGGAAACCTGCGAAACGTTGCAGGCACTGGCGGAAGAGGAGCTGATTGATGTCACCTTGTCAAAAAGGCTGATAGTCAGTTACCGATATCTGCGCAAGGTCGAACATCGCCTGCAGATGGTTGATGATCAACAGACCCATATGATTCCCGAAACGAAAGAAGCGCGTGAAGCATTCGCCCGGTTTATGGGGTATGCCGGCCTGGATGCGTTTGAGAAGGAACTGCTCGCGCATCTGGAATTCGTCCATGAGAATTTCGCGGGCGCATTTCGCGGACAATATAGCCTGAGCGGTGATGAAGGAAAACTTTCCTTCACCGGTGTCGAAAACGATCCGCAAACGGTGGAAACCATCGCCAGAATGGGCTACCGTAATCCGGCGGCGGTTTCGGAAGTCATCCAGGGCTGGCATCGCGGCCATGCACGCGCTACGCGCACCAAGCGTGCCCGCGAACTGATTACGGAGCTGACGCCTGTATTGCTGAAGGCGTTTGCGTCCACTACCGATCCCAATCAGGCCTTCATGCATTTTGACCTGTTTCTGACGAAGCTTCCGGCAGGGGTACAGCTATTTTCACTGTTTAACGCGAACCCACAGCTGCTAAACCTGATCGCCATCATCATGGGATCCGCCCCTGCCATGGCGGAGACGCTTAGTAAAAATCCCCATCTGCTGGATGTCGTGCTGACCGGTAATTTTTATCAGGATTTTGCCGATAAGCAGAAATTGTGCAGCGAACTGTCTGATATTCTGCTGGCCGCCCGTGGCTTTGAGGATGAAATAGATAGTATCCGGCGTTTCAAGAATGAAAAGCAATTCCAGGTCGGCGTGCAGCTTATTACGCACCGGACGGATCCGCTAGTGGCCAGCCGTTGCCTGAGCAACATCGCCGATATATGCATCGAAGCTATACTGCAGAAGGTCGAAGTCAATTTTGCCGCGCGGCAGCCGGAGTTGCGTACGAATCGCCTTGCAGTTATCGTGCTGGGCAGGCTCGGGGCGCAGGAACTGACTTTCGGCTCCGATATCGATATGGTGTTCGTCTATGATACGGATGAGCAGAATGCATTGCTGCCGCCAAGCCATAGCCTCTATAATAAGCTGAGCCAGCGTTTTATCAGTGCGGTCACCTCGTTGACAAAGCAGGGGCGGCTGTATGAGGTAGATACGCGCCTGCGGCCTTCCGGCGGGGACGGCTTGCTTGCAGTCTCTACGGGCGCGTTTGAAAAATATTTTCAGGAAGCGGCATGGACTTTCGAGTTGATGGCATTCACCCGCGCGCGGGTTATCACGGGGAGTGAAGATTTAAAAAAGAGAGTCGAAGATATTATCGGCCAGAATATTATGCGCCGGCACAGCGCGGAAACTTTGTCCCAGGATATTTTTTCCCTGCGCGCCAAGATTACCCGGGAATTCGGCAGTGATAACCCCTGGAACCTGAAATATGTGCATGGGGGACTCATGGATCTCGATTTTCTGGCCCAGTATTTCGTTCTGCTCCACGCTCACACTCATCCAGCGATTATCGCCTCTTCCAGCGGCGAAGTATTTTGCAATCTAGTCAGGCATAAGCTGATGGATGCGGGACAAGGCGAAACGCTGGCGGAAGCGCACGGCTTTTTTGGATCGTTATTTACCTTATTGCGCCTATGCGGCGGCAGTGTATTGGATGAAAAAACCGCGCCGGACGGTCTGAAGCATATCATTGCAAAAATTCTGCAGCTTCCTGATTTTGAAAGGGTGAGGACCAAGCTGCTTACGACTGTCGCCACGGTATCACAGCATTTTAACAAGGTGGTATCAAACAGTTGAAAGATAACGCATGGCGCTATATAAACAGTGAGAATAGGTTTGTAGTCGAATTATTATCGGAAAACATGCTATGAAAAAAATGTTTGTTGCTGTGGCAGTTGCACTGTTGAGCGTTACCTCTGTATCAAGCGCGGACGAAGCGAAGAAAGCGCCGGATAAAGCCGCGGAGGAAGCGCCTGCCAAGATATTTATTTATGTGCCGAAAGCCTCCGACATTGTGATAGGTCAGGATAACGCTCCTCTCACTGTTTTGGAATACGCCTCGCTTTCCTGCCCGCATTGTGCGCATTTCTTTATGGATACTCTGCCAAAACTGGATGCAAAATACATAAAGACGGGTAAGGTGAGGCTGGTATATCGTGACTATCCTTTGAATAGTTCGGCGCTTAAAGGCGCAATGCTGTTGCAATGCGTGGACAAAGACCGTCGTCATGAATTCCTGACCGTATTGTTTAAAATGCAGGATAAATGGGCTTTTGGCGCTAATTACATTGAAGCCTTGTCGAATATCGCTGCCTTTGGCGGCTTTGAACGTGCCAGGTTTAACCAGTGCATAGATAACAAGAAGGTGGAGGAGGCCGCACTCCAGGTGGCCAAGGAGGCGAGCGATATCTATAAAATTGAGGGAACACCAACCTTTTTCATCAACGGCACCAAGATGAAAGGCGAAACGGATATAGACGGGTTAAGCAAGGTGATCGATGCGGCTCTGGCAGCTCAGACAAAAAAATAATGGCAAAATGCTTGACACTCTATCGTTAACTGTTAATGAATGCCCGTCAAAATGACAAAACGGGAGGAACTGCCTGCGCTGGATGCACTGGGGGATGATATTCGCCGGTTGCATGATAAAGTCGCTCCTAAGTCTGGGCCAGCCCTGAAGACGGGGACTGCTTTGGCGATGCGTGTAGGAGTGGAACTGGCATCCGGTGCTTTGGTTGGTGGGGCGTCAGGCTATTTCTTGGATAAGTGGCTTAACACTTCCCCGTTTTTGTTCATACTTTGCTTTTTTCTCGGCTCGGCGGGCGGTTTCCTGACCCTCGTCAGGACCATGAAAGCGGCAGATGCAAACGCAGATGGCGAAAAGGAAAAAGGGTATAACGGATCGTGACGGACGCAGCGCTTAATCCTCTGGAACAATTTGAAATAAAGGACGTATTTTCCTTTCCTCATGTTTCGGGCTATAACGTCGCTTTCACCAATTCTTCCCTTTGGATGGCGGTGGTTGTGCTGGCGATTGCGCTATTCCTCGGCCTTGGGGTACATAAGAAAGCACTGGTGCCGGGACGCCTCCAGATGCTGGTGGAAATCATTTATCAGTTTGTGTATGATATGGTGAGGGATAATGCAGGGCCTGAAGGGACAAAATATTTCCCGGTTATTTTTTCCCTGTTCATCTTTGTGCTATTTTGCAACCTTTTCGGCCTGATTCCCTATTCATTTACGGTGACAAGCCATATCGTCGTTACCTTTGCTTTTGCCGCGTTTGTATTTATCGGCGTGACTTCTATCGGTTTTTATAAGCATGGGCTGCATTTTTTCCATCTTTTCCTGCCCAAGGGGTTGCCCGGTGGGCTAGGCGGTGCGGTTCTGGCTATCTTTATGATTGTGATAGAGTTTTTTTCCTATCTTGCACGACCTGTTAGCCTTTCTGTCCGTCTTGCCGCGAATATGACGGCGGGGCATATATTGCTCCAGATCATG
>Ga0206904_1137_pt1 | contig 18134 bp, 17 predicted proteins | sample Alteio_BWOrgHeat_42_FD_152981 | JGI IMG/M metagenome (GOLD analysis project Ga0206904, IMG submission 152981) | Enriched cells from forest soil in Barre Woods Harvard Forest LTER site, Petersham, Massachusetts, United States -... | ecosystem: Environmental > Terrestrial > Soil > Temperate forest >...
TGTCGCGCCAATATATGCCGCCCTGTTTAACTGTTATTACAGATGCCCGCAAAAATATCCAGGCAGTAAAGAAACCGGAAAAAGGGATCATGAAGGCATACCACCATTTATTAGGCGGAACGGCAATCATATAGGTAATATGGCAAAGTAACATTGCAGAAGCCATTAAACGAATTGCCGTGGTGCCGAAAATAAACATTACGGGCATTGGCAGTGCAATAGATATGAGGATGAATAAAACATTTGCAAAAGCAATAGTGAGTTTATAATTAGCAGTTGCGAATGAATTTTTTAAGATACCGTTCCCAAAGTCCTTCAAGTCTTTATACCACTCTAAACAGATATATCCTTTGGCGGCCAATACATCCTGTCTTAGTTGTGCCGATTTAATCTTCATACCTAACTGAAGATCATCATCAGGTCTTAGTTTTATTTTGGCGTGCGTACCTATCTTTTCATAAGCGCTGCGCCTAACCAGGTTAAATGCGCCAATGCCTGCTGATGATTTAGATTTTGGATTTTTTGCGTCCCAAGGTTTCATGTGCATCATCAGCATTATGCAAAATGTTGCGAACACACTGTTTAAAAGTGTTGATCTTGATACCATTTCGGGAATGATGGTCAGGTGATCTAATTGATTGTTTACTGCATATCCCAGAGCGCGGTTGATAGCATCAGGGTGAAATACGATATCGGCATCAGTAAAAAGCAGCCATTCTTCAGTACTGTTCAGATACCCCTGATATAATGCATTATTTTTGCCAAGCCACCCTTCGGGCAATACATTAAGGGTTACTACATTAAGTTGTGGATATCTCAGTTTAAAGCCTGTTAATATTTCAGTGGTGCTGTCTGTCGACCGATCGTTGATAATAATGATGCGGCAGTTTTGGTAGTTTATATGGCAGATACTTTGCAGGGCTTTTTCAAGGTCTTCTTCCTCGTTGCGTACCGCAATTATTATTGCCAGCGATGGCTGTTCTTCAATAAGTGGCTGCCTGCTTAACTGCTTTATTTTTTTGTACCCTATGAGTAAATAAAAGTTGAGGGATATGGTTATAACACAAATTGCCAGGCTGCAATAAAAAAATACCATTGCGATTAGATTTTGGGTAAAACTAATGAATATGATTTGTTTATTAGGATAGTTGTCAAATGGAAACACAAAACAATCTTCCGCAAATTACATTAGGTTTATATTAAACTATTAATTTACCGGCATGAATACATCACCATCATTAAAAGGACAATCAGCCTTAGTTACAGGGGCCGATAGCGGTATTGGCAAAGGCGTTGCTATAGCACTTGCACAAGCAGGAGCGAGCGTAGTAATAAACTATGCACATAATCACGATGCGGCCGATGAAACAGTAAATGAAATAAAAGCATCGGGAGGTATCGCATTTGCTTTCCAGGCAGATGTTAGCCATGAAGGAGAAGTACAAGCCATGTTTGCCGAAATGTTTAAGCAATACGGTACTATTGATATACTGGTAAACAACGCAGGCCTGCAAAAAGATTCGAAATTTGTTGATATGACGCTCGATCAATGGAATACCGTAATTGGTATTAACCTTACCGGTCAGTTCTTGTGTTCGCGTGAGGCGGCAAAAGAGTTTATCCGCAGGGGGGTGGTTGAGGACAGGAGCAGGGCGGCAGGTAAAATTATCTGCATGAGTAGTGTTCACGAAGTTATTCCATGGGCTGGCCATGTAAATTATGCCGCAAGTAAAGGTGGGATCAGCATGTTCATGAAAAGCATAGCGCAGGAACTAGCCCCACATAAGATCAGGGTGGTAGGTATAGGCCCGGGTGCTATACAAACTCCAATAAACAAATCTGCATGGGATACACCTGAGGCTTTAGATAAATTATTAACCCTGATACCATACAACCGCATTGGCAAACCCGAAGATATTGGTAAGCTAGCCGCATGGCTCGCATCCGACGACGCCGACTATATTACCGGCACTACCATATTTATGGATGGCGGCATGACCTTATATCCTGGATTTGCGGATAATGGATGAAGTTTGGTTAATGGTTGATTTAGTTAGATTAAGTTGATTTAGTTAAAATCGAGATATATTGCTTTCTAAATGGTCACTCAAAATAAACAGTTATTTTGGTAATTTCTAACCTATCAACTTAATCTAACTAAATCCAACTCAATCAACATAAAATTCACGTTAACTCTATGTAAAAAAGCCATTACAATAAAACGGATGGCTTTTTTTGTGCTTTTTCGCATTGACATATTGTAAAAAATACACTAAGTAAGTTATTAAAATTTTAATTTATCACCAAAAAAGTCTTACAATTATCAAATATTCATAAAAATTCAATTTTATAGCTATAAATGGTAATATTAAGTTATTTTTGTTGCGGATTTAAAATTTAAAATAACATGAAAAAGATATTTTTAACTATTGCAACTGCTGCTTTGTTCAGCGTTAGCGTATTTGCTGCCGATGGTGGTAAAAAAGATGGTGGTGCTACAGCTTCGTATGCTGTACAACAGGCGTTTGCTTCTGAATTTGCAAATGCAACCAATGCTGTTTGGACAGTAACAAAAAATTGCCAGAAAGTTGATTTCGTTTCTGATGGCACTAAGAAAACTGCTTTCTATAGCTTATCAGGTGACTTTTTAGGTACTACTCAGTATATCTCTTACAAAGCTATCCCGGCTAAATCACAAAATCAAATTGCTGCCAACTACAAAGGTTACACAGCAGGTGATGTTATTGTTTACCAGGCTAATGAAGCTTTAAACAGAGACATCGAACCAACTTCGTACTTTGTTGACCTTAAAAACGCTGATCATGAAATATTGGTAAGGGTTGCAAACTCAGGAAACGTTGAGTTTTTTAAACAAGTAAAATAACTACCGAAATAACAATTGTTTAAGCCTCCCCGATGTATCGGGGAGGCTTTTTTTATGTTACAAGTTTACTTAACAGATGCTCAGCTATTACAGTCCCTATAACTAAAAAACGCTCTGAATTGCATAAAAAAGCATTTTTTGAAAACAACTTGCCGATATAAACCTTTAATAAATAAAATTCGTGTAAATTAAATTGGTGTCATTCCAATTAATTCGCGCGACTCAAGTTTATTAAATTTCATATGTCAAAAACAATAATTGTTTCGAACAGGCTGCCGGTAAAAATTTCAAAAACAGATAAGGAATATACTTTATCTTTAAGTGAAGGCGGTTTAGCCACAGGTTTGGGATCGATTTATAAAAAAGGTAATAACAAATGGATAGGGTGGCCGGGAGTGGAGGTTACGGAAGAAAAAGACAGGCATACCATCACCCATCAGTTAGCAGATTCGAGTTTAATACCTGTATTTCTTGATCAGGAAGAGATCAATCAGTATTATGAAGGCTTTAGCAACGATGTTTTATGGCCAATATTCCATTATTATACGTCTACATACGCAGTTTACAAACAATCGAACTGGGATTATTATAATACGGTAAATCAAAAATTCAGAGATGCTATATTAGCAATTGCCGAACCTGGCGACATTATATGGATTCACGACTATCAATTACTGCTTTTACCTCAATTGGTACGAAAAGAATTGCCCGATATCTCTATCGGCTTTTTCCAGCACATTCCATTCCCATCAAACGAAATGTTCAGGCTAATACCCTGGCGGTATGAGTTACTCGAAGGGATGCTTGGCGCCGACTTAATCGGCTTTCATACATTTGACGACGTAAGGCATTTTTTAGGCGCAGCAACGCGCATTTTACCTGTAAGCTCATCGGCGAATGTCATAACATACGGCGACCGGTCGGTTGTGATTGAATCGTTCCCGATGGGGATTGATGAAAAAAAGTATTCGTCATTGCCATTGGAAAAAGGGGTGATTGAACAAATATCCTTAATAAAAGAAAGTTTTAAAAGTACCAAACTTATACTCTCAATAGACAGGCTTGATTATAGTAAGGGTATATTGCAGCGCTTGCAGGCTTTTGAACAATTATTGCAAATGTACCCTGAATATTGCGAAAAGGTAACCATGTACATGATTGTAGTTCCTTCAAGGGATACAGTGCCGCAATATGCTCATCTGCGTGATGAGATAGATAAAAGGGTAGGTAACATCAATGCTCTGTACCGAAATATGGATTGGACGCCTATTCATTATTATTATCGTTCTTTTCCAATTGAAACTTTGTCAGCGCTATATTCTTCGGCAGATGTGTGCCTGGTTAGCCCCATGCGTGATGGCATGAACCTGGTGAGCAAAGAATATGTTGCCAGTCGCATAAATGACGATGGCGTACTGATACTAAGCGAAATGGCAGGGGCATCGAAAGAGTTAATAGATGCCCTAATAGTAAACCCTAATAACACTAAAGAAGTGTGTGATGCAATTATAACCGCCGTAAATATGCCTTTAAGCGAACAAAAAAGGCGTATGCAACAAATGCGGCAATTGGTTGCTAAATTTAATATAACCCATTGGGTAAAAATATTTATGGACAGGCTAAAGGAAGTAAAACAAATGCAGCGTTCTATGCAAACCCGGCATGTTAGCTTTGCTACCGAGCAGTCTATCATAAATCGTTACCATAAAACTAAAAAGCGGATCATATTTTTAGATTATGATGGCACGCTTGTAAATTTCAGGTCGAACATTGCAGATGCCTCACCTGACAAAGAGCTTTATACAATTATTGAAAGGCTAAGTGAAGACCCGGCGAATACACTTGTGCTGATAAGCGGGCGCAAGCACGAAAATTTAGGTGAGTGGTTTGGCGATAAAAACGTATATCTTATTGCAGAGCATGGCTCATGGTTTAAGCAGCAAAATACATCGTGGCATAAAATATCAGGGCTTTCGGACAGTTGGAAGAATGATATATACCCGGTTTTGGAAACTTATGTGGACCGTACACCCGGATCGTTTATTGAAGAAAAAACATACTCGTTAGTATGGCACTATCGTAATGCACAAGGCGGACTTGGCGAGTTACGCGCCAACGAGCTGATGAATAATTTAAAATACCTGGCAAGCGACAAAGGATTGCAGCTTTTACCCGGCGATAAAGTTCTGGAGGTAAAGAATATGGAAATTAATAAAGGTAAGGCTGCTTTATTGCTGGTCGAAAAAAACAACTACGATTTTATTATTGCCTTTGGCGACGACTATACAGATGAAGATGTGTTTAAGGCCCTGCCTGATTCAGCGCTTACCATAAAAGTAGGAGGGAATGTATCAGCTGCCAAGTTTTATCTCCGTAACCCTGCGGAAGTTAGAAAATTGCTTTTAAGTTTTTCAGAAGCTGTGCCAGTGCATTGAGGGAAAGGTAAAAGGTTAAAGCTGAAAGGCGAAGAGTAGCTTCAGCTTTGATCTTTTGATTTTCTGCTATGCTTTAACCTCTTTATTTTTTACCTTTTGCCCTTAACCTTTATCCTTTTACCTCGCCTACAAAAATATAGGTCTATCCAGCTTCATTGCAATTCTGTACGCTGCATTCATTAAACCTACATGGCTGTAAGCCTGTGGGAAATTGCCCCATTGACTACCGTCATTTTCATCAACATCCTCACTGAATAGCAACAAGTGATTTGAGTATTGCAGCAGGTTTTCAAATTCGCGCATGGCATCATCAAGTCTGCCAACGCTGGCTAAAGCTTCCACATACCAAAATGCGCATATCAGGAAAGTAGTTTTTGGTTTTCCAAAATCATCTTTATATAAATACCTGTAAAATAATCCATTAGGTGTTTTTAGCTCTTTTTCTAATGCAATCAGATGATCTTTTGCCCGCTCGGATGCGGGATCGAGATAATTCATCATGATTAGCTGCAAGGTGCTCGCATCAAGGTTTGGGCTGCCTGCCGAATTTGTATATACTTTTCTTACCGGGTCGTAACAGCTTTCAATATGTTTAGCTGCTTTCTTCTTTAATTTAATTGCCCTTTTTACCAGCTCTTCGTTATCAATCGTTCTGGCCATTTTTTCAGCCGCTGAGGCGCCTGCCCATTGGAAAAGGTTGCTATAACAATGTATGTTCGCCATATTACGGAATTCCCAGATCCCGGCATCCTTTTCATCAATAGTGCGTTCTATTTTGGTCAGCAAAAATTCTATCCACCTTACAGAATCCTTCCTTTCAGAAAAAACAAAACGATGATCAGTATATAATGGGAGCAGGGAGATCATCACCTGGCCGTAAATATCGTTCTGGATGTGCTCGTAAGCCTGGTTGCCTATGCGTACTGGCTGGTTCCCCATATAACCTTCCAAATCGTTTAATATGGCTTCTGTAAGCATCTTTTTACCGGTAATACCATAGAGGGGTTGGTAACGCTCGTTTTCATTAAAGGATATATCAGTAACATAGCTGAAATACTTCTCCATTTCCTCAAAATGACCGATGTGATTAAGCGATGTTAATACATAATAGGTATCGCGCAGCCAGCAATAACGGTAATCCCAGTTACGGCCGCTTCCGGGTGATTCGGGCAGGCTGGTTGTGCTCGCTGCAATTATAGCCCCGGTGTCTTCATACTGGTGAATTTTTAAAGCCAGTGCTGACCGGATAACAAAAGGCTGAAAATAAGTAGCTATAGATGAGTGTTTTATCCATGTACGCCAGTATTGAGTGGTTTCGCGCAAAAATCGCTCAGCAGTGCTGATTAAAGGTGCTTCGAGCGGCTCGCCATAGGTGAGCACCAGGTACTTTGACTCATTTATTACAAAGGGCTGCTCATCAAACACATAACTTACAGGTATATTGGTGGTTAAGCGCATGTTTTCATCGCCACCTAAAAATTGAATGTGGTTGCTGCCCCGGTTAACATGCAGTTTTACATTACCATAGTCAGACACGGGCTCGCATCTCACCACTACCTGTGGCGAGCCTTCCAATGGTTCAATTTTGCGGATCAGCATTAAGGGTTTATAATATCGCTGATGCTCATGATAGCGCGGGGCAAAATCGGTTATCCTGTATTTAGCCCCCTTTTTTGTGCTGATTTCAGTTATCAACACGTTGGTGTTTTCAAGATAATATTGATGTGAGGTATATTCATCAGTAGGTAAGATTGAAAATGTGCCCCCTTTATTTTTATCGAGCAAACCACCAAAAATAAAGGTGCTGTCAAAACGTGGCCAGCAAAGCCAGTCGATATTCGTATTTTTATTTACATGTGCTAAAAAAGCGCAATTTCCAATTATCCCGGTTTGATAGGTATGTCGTTCCATTTATCCGTTTTAATATAGTTGAACAACATTCCGGCGATAATGTTGGGTTTTATTTAAATCAACCAATCGGTTTTATAATAATCAACTAAATCTATATGATTGATAGATTATTTTTTAAAATCGCTATTGATTAAACAAACAATCGCCTAACTTAGTATATTATTTAAAACACATAAATTACAACACTATGAGTTTACGGTTAGGAGATTTAGCTCCAAATTTTAAAGCAAATACTTCGGAAGGAGAAATTGATTTTTATGAATACCTGGGCGACAGCTGGGGAGTGCTTTTTTCGCACCCGGCGGACTATACACCAGTTTGTACTACCGAATTGGGTAAAACAGCCTCGTTAAAAAGCGAATTTGACAAACGCAACGTTAAAGTGGTTGCCCTGAGTGTTGATTCGGTTGAATCGCACAAAGGATGGATTAAGGATATTAATGAAACACAGAATGTTGAAGTGAATTTCCCGATAATAGGGGATGAGAACCGTGAAATTGCATTGGCTTATGACATGATTCACCCCAATGCATCATTAACAGCTACAGTACGCTCGTTATTTATTATAGCTCCTGATAAAACTATCAAGCTGATTATTACTTACCCTGCATCAACCGGCCGTAATTTCCAGGAAATATTAAGAGTGATTGATTCGCTACAGCTAACAGCAAATTACAGCGTTGCAACACCTGCCGACTGGAAAGACGGTGAACAGGTGGTAGTAGTGCCTGCAATTAAAACAGAAGACATCCCTGCCAAATTTCCGAAAGGTTTTGTACAGGTAAAACCCTATTTACGATTAACGCCACAACCTAATAAATAATTTTATTTGGTTATTAATATATTTTATATATTTGAACAGATGGTTTTTCTGTATCCTTCTGATTATAAATACCATTTTATTCAGTTTGGGTCTGGTTTTTTAATTTTTAACACAATTTTTTTATACAACAATTATAATATTTATGAAAACTGGAAAAGTAAAATGGTTTAACACACAAAAAGGTTATGGTTTTATTGTTACCGACGATGGTAAAGATCTTTTTGTACACTTCAAAGATGTACAAGGCGGCGTAAACGCCATTAAAGATAACGATAGCGTTACTTATGAAGTGGAAGAAGGCAGAAAAGGATTACAGGCAGTAAATGTAAAAAAAGCATAATTAAGAAACTTTTGTATTTAAAGACCTCTGCGCCCCAGGGGTTTTTTTGTGTTATAATTTTTAAAGTATTATTAATAATTCTGTTATTTTAGCCTGCCAATTATCCTGATTAATATGACCGACGCCCTTTCAGCCAAAGCAAAAAGAAATGTTATTTTCCTGGTACTTGTAGCATCCCTTGGCTACTTTGTTGATATATATGACCTGCTCACCTTCTCAATAGTAAGAAAAGCAAGTTTGCTTGATATTGGAGTTAAACCCGCTGATGTGCTTCCGCAAGGCATACATATTATTAACTGGCAAATGTTTGGCTTATTACTTGGTGGGATTTTATGGGGTGTAATAGGTGATAAACTGGGGCGTATAAAAGTACTTTTCGGTTCTATTTTACTTTATTCAATTGCGAATTTTGCCAATGGCTTTGTTCATGATGTAACTACCTATACCATAATCCGTTTTATTGCAGGTGTTGGGCTTGCAGGAGAACTCGGGGCAGGTATTACGCTTGTAACTGAAACCATGAGCAAAGAAAAAAGGGGTTACGGTACCATGATCGTTTCTGCAATTGGGCTTTTTGGTGCCGCTGCTGCCGTTATGGTATCAAAATATGGCTGGCGCGATGCTTACTTTGTAGGAGGCGGTTTAGGTATTGTTCTGCTTTTACTTCGTTTGGGAACTTTTGAATCTGGAATGTTTAAAAACATTGAGCAAACCAAAGTTTCAAAAGGCAATTTTTTTATGCTCTTTACCGATCTTCGCCGTTTTGGGAAGTATTTAGCCTGTATTTTAATAGGAGCCCCGCTATGGTATGTGATTGGCGTACTGGTTACCTTATCGCCTGAATTTGGTAAAGCATTAGGTGCTAAAGATGTTTTAAATGCAGGTAACGGTGTTTTGTACACATATATTGGTATTGCAATAGGCGGCATATTTGCGGGTTTACTATCACAGGCAACCAAATCGCGTAAGCTAACCATGTTTATTTTCCTGATCTTATCAGCAATAAGCACAGTGGTTTATTTAAATGCAAAAGGGATTACCAGCGAGCAATTTATGTGGATCTGCTTTTTTATGGGTGGTGCCGTAGGTTACTGGACAATTTTCATAACAATTGCTGCAGAGCAGTTTGGTACAAATATCCGTTCGACAGTTGCTACAACTGTACCAAATTTTGTGCGAGGGTCGCTTATTATTATCAATTGGGGTTTTACCGGATTATTAGCACATTACGGAATGATAACCAGCGGTTATATTATGATGGCTATACTCACAATAATTGCACTATTCTCATTAAGTCAGCTTAAAGAAACCTTTAGTAAAGACCTTGATTATGTTGAAGTTTCGTAGAGACACAATACTTTGTGTCTCTGTATAATTTGGAGATAATATATCAGGGGACAAAAATGCATCTCTACAGGATTTAATTTAATGCGTTACCTTTGCCACATGATAAGCAAGGAACAGATAGCTGCCGATTACCAGCAAATACAGGATGAAATTTGTGCTGCTCTTGAATTAACCGATGGCCTTTCGCGTTTTGAGGAAGAAAAGTGGGAGCGGGAAGGTGGTGGCGGGGGTCGTACCAGGATCATTCAAAACGGTAATATTTTCGAAAAGGGAGGGGTAAATTTTTCTGCTGTACATGGTGAACTGCCGCATACCATGAAAAAAGCCCTGAATGTTGAGCAGGATGATTTTTTTGCTACCGGGGTTTCTATCGTTATTCACCCCAATCACCCGCTGGTGCCAATCATCCACATGAATATCCGTTATTTTGAGATGCCATCCTCTATTAACTCAAAAAGCGGCCCTATACGCTGGTTTGGCGGGGGGGATAGACCTCACGCCTCATTATGTTATTGATGAAGATGCCAGGTATTTTCATGCTTATTTAAAATCTGTTTGCGATAAGTTTAATCACGATTTTTATCATCGCTTTAAAACCTGGGCCGATGATTACTTTTTTATTAAGCACCGCAATGAAACCCGTGGAATAGGGGGGATCTTTTACGATAGGTTAACAGCCAATGATGATTTGACCTGGGAAGCTATATTTGAGTTCTCAAAAACACTCGGGCGTTCGTTCATCCCGATTTATACCGAACTTGTGAAACGCAACCGGGATAAGGAGTTTACAGAACAACAGCAACTATGGCAATACCAGCGCCGCAGCCGTTACACCGAATTTAACCTGGTTTATGATGCAGGAACCAAATTCGGGCTGGAAACCAATGGGCGGATAGAATCTATATTAATGAGCCTCCCGCCAACAGCCAAATGGGTGTATAATTATCACCCCGAAGCAGGAAGCGAAGAAGAAAAGACCTTATCTTTATTAAAAAAGGGGATAAATTGGGCATGATAAAAAAAATATTCAGGCTGAATGCATTCATTGCTTTAGGCTACACAATATTTTTTGTTTTACTTTCTATATTGCTTAGTAATATTGGCAGAGGAATTCTATTAGGACTTATATACCCTATAGTGGCTGGTATACATTTTGTAATAATGGGTATACTAATGACTATAAATCATTTTCAATTATCAATTGATAAAAGGAACGGTTATATGGCCTCGTTTTTCTTTATCTGGGTGCTGTTAATACTTGTAAAAATTAGTGAGTTTTATTTAATATGAGTAAACTAAATAGATATTTGATTGCTGCCTTAACAATAGCACTGGTAACATCTTTTAAAAATGTAAGCACCTTTAATGGTACTTGGGAATACGCGGGTGATGTATTTAATGGCAAGACCGAAGGTGCACCAACTGAATATACATTGCAAAGAAAATACTCGGCAAAAAGCTATGAATCTTTTTTGCTTGAAAAAGGTGAAAAACCTGAAAAATATGAAGCCGGTGATTATAAACTCAATGCCGATACCTGTACTGAAACACAGACTTTCAGCGCACAGGATTCTAAATTACTTAATGTGCAGGTGAAATATCAGTACACCATACAAAATGATACCCTTATCCTCAGCGGAACGCTGCCAAATGGCAATACGGTAAAGGAGTTTTGGAAAAAGAAATAATAAGCCCGAAATTACAATAGCCTGAAAGAAGAAACGAACATGAATAAGGATAGTTTAATTCAGTTCATCCAAAGTGTTTTCCCGATTAGCGACGCGAAAGCAGCGCAGATAGCTGAGAAATATACAGCAAAGGAAATTTTAAAAAACCATTTCATATTAAAAGAGGGTTCAATTTGTAATGCCTCATATTATATTGAGGAGGGCCTTATGCGGGCTTATACATATGATTTGGAAGGAAACGACGTAACAACGGCTTTTTATTCAAAAAATACAGCTGCAGGCGATATTCTTTCTTTTTTTAAGAGAATACATTCGCGTGAAAACATACAGGCATTAACCGATTGCAAAGCTTGGCAAATTACTTACGAAGATATGCAGGTGAGCTTTCATACCATACCCGAGTTTCGTGAATTTGGCCGTTTAAACTTAATAAACAATTACGGCTTATTGAAGCAAAGAATGTTATCGACACTTCATGAAACTGCCGAGCAACGTTATGCCAATTTAATTGATTCGAATCCGGAAATTCTTAAAATTGCCCCATTAAAAAATATAGCCTCATACCTGGGCATAACCGATACTTCCTTAAGCCGGATAAGGAAGGATTTTGTAAAAAAATAACTCTCATTTCATTTCCTGCCATTTGCCAAGTGGAACCCGGTTCTTATGAATTTCCTTTGTGCCATAATTAAATTAAAAAACAATGGAAAATTATGTTTCAGCTATGCCGCTTTGGGCAATAATTCTATTTATAGTGAGTTTTCTTATTTCCCTGATTCCAATGGCAAATACAGCAAAACAGGCAGCGCTCAATGCCGGAATGAGCAATTCAAAATCCAGAAATATCCAGCTTGGTATTCTTATCTTTTATATACTGTGGCTTGCTTATGCTTCAATACTTGCTTTAAAAGGAGTGTTTACTGTCAACACATTGCCACCAAGAGTGTTTCTTTTCACATCCATCCCCTTAATGATTATACTTTTTATAATTATAGGTAACACAGGTTTATATAAAAAGTTAATCCATGCAGCCTCATTAGAATCACTTATCAGGATACATGTATTCAGGGTTGTGGGTATTTTTTTCCTTCTTCTTTATTTTAACAAACTGCTTCCCACCAACTTTGCTTTTTCGGCAGATATGGGAGATCTGATTACTGCAATTTTTGCTATACCTGTTGCAAGAGCGGTTTCACAAAAAAAATCGTGGAGTATAAAAGCAGTATATGCGTGGAATATTTTTGGCATATTGGATATTGTAGTACTAACTATATTTGCGGTTATTATTGCCTTAAGTGATGCTAAAACAGGGGGAAATAGTATTAAAGAAATGGGGATATTTCCGTTCGTGTGGTTCCCTGCATTCGCACCGGCTACCATATTGTTTTTACACTCAGGCGTTTTTAGAAAACTAAAACAATTAAGAACCCGGCAAGTATAAATTGCTTACTAAAAAAACCGCACTTGCTTTAGTATTTGCCCCATAATTGTTACTAACAATGGGTGAAAAAACCATTAATTTTCTTAACTTCGCAGGTCAGTAAAAAGAACCCTTTTACACTGGCAATTATAGAGAAGGATCTACAGAAAAATAAAAATGGCCGAAGAAACAGAAAACGGAAACATACCACCAGAAGACAGAATAATTTCGATAAATATTGATGAAGAAATGCGGGCAGCCTACATTGATTATTCAATGTCGGTTATCGTATCAAGGGCATTACCCGATGTCCGCGACGGTTTAAAACCCGTACACAGGCGTGTGCTCTATGGCATGCTCGATCTGGGTTTAAATAACAACAAACCTTATAAAAAATCGGCTCGTATAGTGGGAGAGGTGCTAGGTAAGTATCACCCTCATGGCGATAAATCAGTTTATGATGCCATGGTACGTATGGCCCAGGAGTGGAGTTTACGCTACCCTTTTGTTGAGGGGCAGGGTAACTACGGATCGATAGACGGTGATGAACCAGCAGCAATGCGGTACACTGAAGCAAGGCTCGAAAAGATTGCAGAAGAGATGCTGGCCGATATCAATAAAGATACCATTGATTTCCAGCTGAACTTTGACGACTCGTTAAATGAGCCAACTGTATTACCTGCCAAGTTCCCTAACTTACTGGTTAACGGTGCATCGGGTATAGCTGTGGGTATGGCTACTAATATGGCGCCGCATAATTTAACGGAAGTTATTAATGCAACTTTAGCGTTAATTGATAACCGTCAGATTGAGATCAGCGAGCTAATGACACATATAAAAGGCCCGGATTTTCCTACCGGAGCCATTATTTATGGTTTTGAAGGGGCCCGTGAGGCTTTTGAAACCGGTCGTGGCAGGATAGTTATCCGTTCAAGGGCTGAAATTGAGGTCTATAATAATGACCGCGAACGTATTATCGTTTCGGAAATACCATATCAGGTAAACAAGGCGCTGATGATTGAGCGTACTGCTGAGCTGGTGAATGATAAAAAAATAGACGGTATTTCAGCCATCAGGGATGAATCGAACAGAGAAGGTATTCGGGTTGTTTATGAAATAAAACGCGATGCCAATGCAGCCATCGTTCTGAATAATCTTTATAAGTATACGGCCCTGCAAACATCATTCAGCATAAATAATATTGCGCTGGTACATGGCAGACCAATGCTGCTTAATCTTAAAGACCTGATTCATCATTTTGTTGAGCACAGGCACGAAGTTGTTATCCGCCGCACAAAATTCGAGCTTTCGGAAGCAGAAAAACGCGCCCATATATTAGAAGGCTTATTGATCGCTTTAGATCACCTGGATGAGGTGATCAAATTGATCAGAGCATCAAATACGCCGGATGATGCAAGGGAAGGCTTAATGACCCAGTTTGGATTAAGCGACGTACAGGCACGTGCTATTCTGGATATGACCTTAAGGAGGTTAACCGGACTTGAGCGTGATAAAATTAAGGATGAATACGAAAGCTTAATGAAACTGATTGATTATTTGAAATCTATTTTAGCCGATGAAGGCTTAAGGATGCAGATAATTAAGGATGAGCTTACTGAAATAAGAGACAAATACGGTGATGAGCGTAAAACCGAAATGGTACATTCATCTGCCGAAATGAATACAGAGGATTTCATTGAGGATGAGGATGTTGTAATCACTATTTCGCGCGAAGGTTATATTAAACGCACGCCATTAACCGAATACCGCAGGCAGGGAAGGGGTGGAAAAAGGCGCCATTGGCAGCAATAGCCGCGACGCTGATTTTATTGAGCACTTGCTGATAGCATCGAACCACAACTACATGCTCTTCTTTACTGAATCGGGACAATGTTTCTGGCTCAGGGTATTTGAAATTCCTGAAGGAACGCGTACCTCAAAAGGCAGAGCGATCCAGAATATCATCAATATTCCGAAAGAGGAAAACATCAAGGCTTATATCAAGCTGATCAGTTTGAAAGATACTGAGTACCTTGAAAATAACTTTATTATTATGTGTACCAAAAAAGGTACCATTAAGAAGACTTCACTTGAGGCTTATTCACGTCCGCGTGCAAATGGCATAAATGCTATCAACATTAACGAAGGAGATTCGTTACTTGAAGCAACTTTAACCACAGGCAGCAGCGAAATTGTAATGGCGCTGAAATCGGGCCGGGCTATCCGCTTTAATGAATCGACAGTAAGGCCGATGGGGCGTACAGCTACTGGTGTGCGTGGTATTACACTTGAAAACGAGCAGGATGAGGTTGTAGGTATGATCAGTATTGATAATCCTGAGACTACGGTGCTTGTAGTATCGGAAAAAGGTTACGGCAAACGTACCGATATTGACGACTACAGAGTAACCAACCGTGGTGGTAAAGGTGTAAAAACTTTAAATATTACTGATAAAACAGGAAAACTTGTTGCTATAAAAGGTGTTACTGATAATGAGGACCTGATGATAATTAATAAATCGGGCATTATTATAAGGATAGCTGTCAGCGAGTTAAGAACAATGGGCAGAGCTACCCAGGGTGTTAGATTGATCACTCTTAAAGGAGATGATGAAATAGCATCGGTAGCAAGAATTGAGCATGACGAAGAAGAAGAAAACGGTGCTGACGAAAATGCTGAAAACACCGGTACTGAACCGGCTGCCGATGATACAAATGAGTAAAAAATGAATAGCCGTAAAGTTTTATTACCGGTTTTAATATTATTACTTAGTACTTCTGTTTGTTTTTGTCAAACAGAAGTACTTAAAAGTGTTGTAAACAACCTTGCTTTTTATAAAAAGAAGAAGGACCTGAAATATTTGGCCAGCGCTAAAAAGAGTGTAGATAGCGTAATTACAACCAAAGCCGATTCAATGGACGTTGAAAAAAACGTATACCGTGCAGTGGTTAACTCCAGTATTTTGTATATCGACTCATTAAATAAGCTCAAACAGCCTGCTAATTTTTTCACCCAAACTTCTGACCTGGTTGATAACCTGTCAACAAAAAGGAAAATATATAAATATCAGGCCGAAATGGATTACGCCAAAAGATGCCTTGCCAATGTTTACATCCGCAAGGCTTTTGTGTATATGCGTAATTCGGATTTTGCAAATGCCTTACAGTTATTTGAGCACGCGCAAAAATATGCCCCGAATTTTAAACAGCTAAACACTTATATTGCTTATTCGAATAGTAAGCTTGGTAATTTGCAGGCTGCAGCAAAGTATTATTCAGACTTAGTTGCCAATGACAGTACCAAGGCTGAATATGTGCAAGCAGCAGCAAATAATTATAAATTATTGGGCGATACCATAAGTGCGCTTAACATTCTAAAAAAAGGCCGCAAGTTACTTCCGAACGATAAAACGTTATTATTGGACGAGGCAAATATCTATTCGAACAGAAAAGACTATCGTTCATTAGCGCCTTTGTTACCTGCATTACTTGATATTAATGCAAATAACGCCGATATTGCATTTGTTGCGGCAGTTTGTTACGACCATTTGAACCAATATGATAAAGCAGAATCGCTTTATTTACATGCTATTGAACTAAACAGTTCTTTATATGAACCGGTATTTAACCTGGGATTATTGTATTTAAAAGAGAGCGAAAGTAAAAAGGAGAGTGGTAATACCCCCAATACAGCACGTGCAGCACAATGGCTCGAAAAAGCCAATGAAATATCTCCAAATGATGTTAATTGCCTTAAAGCATTACAGGCGGTATATGCTCAAACTGGAAATCAAAATCAAATAAACAGGGTAAATAATCAATTAAAACAGTTAACCAATCAATAATAAATCATGAAAATCAAACTTTTGATGACGTGCCTTTTAGGCTTAGTTTCAGCAACTACGTTTGCACAAAAAGGAGAACTATCAACCGCACAAACTGAATACGATACGTATGCAGGCTTACGCGGCCAGAAACTATTGGCAAGCAAGGCTACTGCCAGCATCCAAAATGCTAAAACATCAATTGATAAAGCATCAACTAATGAAAAAACTGCAAATATGCCACAAACGGCAGCTTTAAAGGCAGCCATATATTCTTCATTAGCTGTTGATGATACTGTGGCCACAACATCGGCACCGTTGTTTGCAACTGCTGACGAAGCGGTAAAAAAAGCAAAGGAGCTGGACACAAAAGGAGAGCAGAAAAAACTGATAGATGCTGCAAATCTTAACCTTGCACAATACAAATTAACAGCAGGGGTTAAAGACTATCAGAATCATAAATTTGAAGATGCCTATAAAGAATTTGATTATTACCGTACCGTATTACCTGATGATACGAATGCTGTTCTTTACACGGCTCTTTCAGCATCGAATGCCGGCGCTAAAGACCCTAAATATTACCCGTTAGCAATTACCAATTATAACAAATTACTTACCACCAAATACTCAGGCAATGCAGCAGTGTACCTTGATTTAACAAGCCTTTACCTGCTTACAAAAGATACCACAGCTGCAATAAAAATAGCTGGTGAGGGAGTTGCAAAATATCCATCTTTTTCTGACTTGCGTAAAAGAGAAATCGAGATGGCTTTGCAAAGCGGTAAGCAATCTGAAGTGTTAGGAAAAATTCAAAGTGCTATAACTAACGATCCTAAAAATAAAGAGCTTTATTATTACCTGGGCTTAACGTATGTACAAGTAGCGGATGCTGCAAATGCAAAATCGGCCAAGGAGAAAGATGCTGCCTTAAAAAATACAGAGCACACAACAGCTTTGGATAATTATGCTAAAGCTTCAGATGCTTATAAGAAAGCGCTGGAAATTGATCCAAACTATTTTGAAGCAAACATGAATTTAGGCTATGTTTTAATGAGACCAGCACTGGACATTTATAATGCGGCCCAAGCTTTGCCAACAAATAAACAGAAAGAATATGATGCAGCATTGGCTACATCAAACTCAATGCTTGACCAGGCAAAACCTTATTTGCAAAAAGCTGTAGACCTGAAACCAAAGGACAGAGACGCTTTAACAAACTTAAGAAGTTATTATCGCGGAAAATCAGACAAAGCACATTTAGCTGAATACAAAGCTAAAGCAGATGAGTTGAAAAAACAGATTGATGCTTTATAAAAAAGCAGCACAATAGGGATATAAAGGAGGGGATTATGTACGATCCCCTTTCTTAGTAAATTATTACTTAACATAATGTTAATTATGAGAAAAAAGAATGAATATTTAAATATGGCTAATGTCAGCTGCATTCCATCTTTTCGAATGAG